>ERZ1108168.12-NODE-12-length-233191-cov-10.726898_pt1 | contig 233191 bp, 241 predicted proteins | sample MGYA00403704_ERZ1108168 | MGnify/ENA primary metagenome ERZ1108168 (study PRJEB35170, sample SAMEA104062421) | human gut metagenome | biome: human gut; feature: human-associated habitat; material: faeces | place: Denmark | collected 2012-06-12 ...
ATTTTTTTCAAGCCATACTGTACACGTTAACTTGATATCGGAGGTGATACTGTTCATAGCCATTACCGTTTCAATTCCACCATAAATTTCAATCATATTCCATGATGCATTGCTTGAATATATATTGTACTGCCCTACGGAGTATGAAGTCATCGGCGTTATTGCTACATATCCAATGGTTTTCCCAAATGCTCTGCGAGATGTTGTTGTTGGTGAATTTTCTCTCCAACTTCCAGATATACCCCAATTCCCGCTCCAAATTAACGGGACTACTTTGGTATTATCCCAAGAAATTGTCCCGCTTTTATCTGTTAAATCTGGATGTTTTCCAAAACGTATTTTCCATCCGCCCGATGGCAGATCACCGTTGCGACCAATTCCTGGCAGTATATTTCTGCTGAAACCCATCTAATCACCCTTTCTTACATTTGAACGCCGTTAAGGCAGTTCCGTTTTTGTTGCTGTCAGCATAGATCCGCAGCTTGTTGGCTGTAACTTTGATGTATGGTCCGATGCCCTCGATATTTGCCGGCCACATCGGCTCAATGATGTCATCCGCACCACAGATATACGCCACATCGGTATACCATGGATAGCTAAGCGCCGGATCGACTGCTTGGTAATCTGGATCCAGACTGGCCACGTTATCTGCTGTCAGCTGCGTCCAGATTGCGGTTGCCGGGATTGTGAAGCCTGGAAGGTACCTGGTCTTCGCATCATAGATCGCTGTATCAATCTTATCAAAATTGGAATTTAACCCAGCATTATCCGCGTAATCAGAATCCGCCTGTTTGACCAGCCCATAATGCGTCGTTGAGGATGCCATTACTTAACCACCCCCTTGATCTGTGCCCAGGTGTACTTTTTGATATCCGACCACTTCGCTTTCTTTAATTCCGCCCAAGTCATTTTCGATGTGACCTCGACGGATACCTTAAACTGCTGACCGGTAGTAAGCGTTGTCGGTGTTACCTCTATGTTGCTCATTGTCAGCATCGTACAATCACCCCGAATCTCGCTTTGATATCCTCAATGCCTATCGTATAGGTAAATTCCAGCTGATAAGAGCCAGGAATAGTTGGTGCCAGGTACGCATAGAGAATTTGTTTTTGTCGATCAATCTGACAAATATCGCTTAAAACCACAACGCCGTCACGGCTCAGTTCAAATGATGCCTCTTTGATGTAAAATGGCTCGCCAGTTACGCTTTTAATTCGGATCCCAGCGTATTTTTTCTCACCGATGATGTAGTTCATCAATCCACTCCTCTCTGTATCCCTGGCCAATCAGCTCCGGCACAAACTGCAGCGGCATCATCTCAACCTGCAGCTTGCTGGAGTCAAACGTCAACAGGTAGGTCGCGTAATAGCTGACATTGCCAGCGTCGTCCTCCGCGTACAGATCAATGACATACTCGCAGGACTCCACAAAAGGGACTGCAGCAGTCCACAGTCCCTCAGAAGTCTTGGTAAACTCTAAATCATATTGACCTGTCTTACCAAATACGCGGGTGACCATTAGGCATCCGTGACCTCGACACTAATGGTAATCGTACCGCCCGTATTGACCGGATCCGGTGTTACCGTGATCGTGCCAAAGACCGGAGCAACCGTATCCAACACAACCGTGCGGGTAATCTCGGAGTATTTGCCTGCGGCATCTGTCGAGCGTACAACGATGGAGTTGCTGCCCTCTCTAAGGGTCAGGGCCTTGCTAAAGTTACCACTGGCATCAACTGTGATCGCACCCTGATCCGTACCGTTGAGTGTGATCTTGGCTGTGACTGGACTCGATGTCGCATCGGAAGTCGTACCAGAGATCGTGCAAGCAGACTTATTTGTCGGTGTGGTCGGCTGATTAACGGTTAAGGCTGGCGGTGTTGTATCCTGCTTGTAGGTCACGCTGGCCGTTGTCGATGCGTTGCCGTCATTGTCGCTGCAGCTAACAGCGATTGTATGGCTTCCGTCTGTCAAAGCTGTTTTAGGTGTGTAACTGAGGTTAACGCCACCACTGACATCCGTCAGCGTATAATCAGCTGCGACTACAGCGGTGTTATCAACCTTTAAGACGATTGACGATTTCAAGATACCAGATCCAGCATCGCGGAATTGTACAGCGATCGCTGGCTTGTTAGTGACTACGGTAGATCCGTTTGTCGGTGCGGTAATTGCCGCTGTCGGCTTGATGGTCTCCTTAACTCTGATCGTCTTTGACGTGTCAGACTTGGAGTTTCCGGCTACGTCAGTTGCTGTAAAGGTTAAGGGGTAAACATGGTTTTCCTCCCCCCATGACGTTGTGCTGGGTGCTGTGATTGTTGCCTCATACTTTTTAGTAGTGGAGTTGTAGGTTAGATCGTATGCTTGACCGGCAAAGGTCATTTTTACTGTCTTTACTGCCAATTAAATCATCCCTTTCAAGTAATATTTTTTTTACGCTTAGTATACTGATAAGCTCTCAGCTGGATGCCGGTCATATCTGCGTTACAGTAAATCCTCAACTTGTTGGTGGTTACCTTGATGCAAGGCCCAAGGCAGCCGAGTTCCGCGGTGTCCGCATCCCACTCCGGGTAGATTTCATCATTCTCACTGCAGCTAAACGATAAATCAGTAAACCATGGATACTTAAGATTAGGATCTGGTCCCGCCTTGTACTGCGGATCCAGAGTGGCTACATTATCCGCCGTCAGCTGCGTCCAGGTAGCTGTTGAGGGGATGATGATCTCAGTATCACAATCTACTGTGCCATAACTAAACCCTTCCGCAACGCGACTTTCCAGATCATTCATGGTTGCAGCGTTAAAGGGATCGCCTTCCTGGGATATTGCCCCCTCAGCTCGCACTACGTCATATTCGTTTACTGTTCCTGTTGCAACGAGCTTTCTTCGAGTCGGATACTCCGATTGTCTGTTTTTCCAAGTCTTTTTTACATAGCTCATTAGATCACCCCGCTTTCTCCGGCAAACATTTCTCCGCAGCGCATTTGCGCTTCTTCCGAAGCTTTGATGTTATTGCCGATCAAATTTTCAGTTTTTTCGATCTGATTTACTTTTTCATAGGTGTTAATCGGATATTGAGGATTTTCAGGTAAATTGGGCACCGGCCAGTGGTTTCTTATTGTAGACAGTCCATCCAATATTTTTATAAGGTCTCCTTTAAAAATCAAAGGCCGGCTGCTCCAATCCTTCGCTGTATAGTTCACCCCAAGTTTTGCCGCTAAGTGGGATAAATTCTGTTCGATGCGGTTCAGATCATCGTATTTTAAAAATCCTTTTGGTGTTTTCTCGCGTACATCTTCATCAGTCCTGTCAAAGACAGGGTTAATCCAAGCCATTACATCACCCCAATCTCATCGCCAGCCTTGAGTTCATTGCCTGCGTAATCGTAATCACCAATTTTGAGTGCATAACCAATTCCTTTACAGGACGCTAAAAAGCCGCCGGTCAGATCCAGCGACATGGATTCAAGGACAACTGCAACCATATTTTGCTTTGTTTTTACTGCAGCAAAATTACCTACTTTCTCGTCCTCACAAATAATTTTCATCTCATGGCTGAGGCGGTATTGATAATATTCATAAAGATGCTCAGCAACCTGCACAGCATTGGAAGCTGACACCAATGTAGCATCGGTGACTTGCTTGCTGTTTCTAAAAGATCCGGCAGGCAGATCCTCCATAGACTTGCGATAGACTGTGGAGCTATCTTCATACGGATACCCCTGTACTTTAACCTCAATGGTTGCATTGACCTGCAGCTTAAGTCGAAAATAATCCGATTCCAAGATTGTACAGTTTATCGCAGTGTAATCGGTAAAAGGTGACTTCAACGACACCTCATAAATACCAGGGTCTAAAGTAGCCTTATAGGCGTCCTTGAGCTCAGATCCTTTAATGTATTTATGAGCTGTGACCTCCACGTCAGTGATCAGATCCATCTGCTTGATACTGTGAGCTGGTGACATAAATTTCCGGTCAGCGAGGATGATCGTCTGCGTCGTGTGGGAAGCTCGATACATGTTAATGCCAGTAATCCGGGAGGTATCGATCACACCACAACAGGCAAACAGCACCTGCTGCAGCGCCGCTCGGTGACTGCACGGCTTGATAATCCCGGATAAAAGCAACTCTGCGATTTCCCGATCAACGTAGTAATCCGTCCAACCAAACGAGGTCATGATCTCATCAATAATCTCACCGGCAGGCACAGCGTCATAAATGCTTCCTTTGAAATTGGTTCCATCCATCACGCCAAGAATATCTTGGCAGGAGAAGGTGGAGATTACCCCTGACGTTGTTTCCCAGGTCTTGATGTAATGCGTAGCCATCTGATACTCTACGCCGTCGATTGTTTCGTACAGATCCATTTTCTGTCTCTGCTGCAGCAGGGTATAGTAGCCCTGTGGGTTGTCGATATTGAACGTCTCATCCGGATCGATGACCGTCACAGAAGATGTGTTCACACTGACCTCTGACGACGTTATGTTCAGTTCTTCAAGCAAAGTTGCTTTGGACAAATTCTTTTCCGCATCTTGGGAGTATTCCAGCTTCCTTCCATAATCAATACCGTTCAGCCTAGCGTATTGATAACTCTCTGTCTGCAAAAATTCCAGACTCATGTAACGGAACTCATCCGCTTTTAAATTACAGAAATAGGAATATCGATCTACGTTAAACACCTCTGATCCAAGCAGTTCCCCAATGCTATTTTTGAATGTAACACACACCTGCTTTGGCAATGGATATTGTTTATCGAAGTGCAGCGTTAAGCCGGCAGCGGAGTGATTCTCGCTGAACTGCCGCTCTATCTTAGGATTTATGCTAAAACTGCCAGCTTCATTGGACATCTCCGCAGACCAATAGCCGAAATTTTCTGCTTGCACAGTTTCATCCATGATCTGGCAACTGCCATCAAGCAAGAAACCGCCATCTTCCAAAGTTCCAAACTTGACTGTTTCAATATCCTCTTCATCGAGTCGCTGGATATCACAGAAAGAAAGAATATCATTTACAGCATAAGCACCATCCTGCTTGGCAGTCGTGTCAAACAGATTGATGACCGCCCGCGTTGACGTCCTTCTACTCATGAGATCGTTGGGAACTTGCTGACAAATTCCACTTTCAATTTCATAAAGATATTCTTTCCGGCTTTGCTTTTCTTCACTTCATCTGAAACTTTAGAAAAGTAGGCTTGATATGTAAACATGGATCCCGAAGCCCCTGGCATCACCACCGTATGATATTCCCGTTTTTCAGTTAGCTTCTGATAAAGTCTGTTGTATTCATACATGTCCACGATCTGGCCGAAGGATAGCGTGTAGTTAAAATAAATTCCTAGCAACTCACCGGCATGCTCGCCATCTTCGGTGCGATCGGCATACTTCCATAAGAAGTCAGCATTGCGCTTACAGGACAAAATTGGCACATGGTAATAAACGCCGTCAATATAAAGACCATTGTCAAATGTATCGCTCATCGTTTACCCCTCCATTACCAACTTTGTGCCTAAGCGTTGATCTTCCTCGTCAATATTCAATTTGAGCAGCCTAATCAGTGCACCCAGATCCCCGTCAGCTTTGATCACAATCGTTGTTCCTTGTGATCCAGATTCTTCTCTAACGATCTGGCGGATCAGATCTTCCGGAGCTTCCAAGTTCCTTCCGCGAGTCTGATCCCCCAGCATAGCTACAAACGGCTTGTTCGGCGGAAGCACTGCGCCCCGAGCTAACTTCGGGATCCACTTGAATTGAGTTACGTCAAAACCCGTAATATGCCCCAGATTCATGCCAAAATGGGAACCACCGACGAAAGGAACCCAATCAGGAATATCCACCGATATACTATTGATTGCATCGATCACCGCGTTAATTCCGGTAACAATGCCGTCAATGACACCCTGAACGATGTCTAAAATACCGTTCCAGATACCGGCAAAGATTTGTTGAACGCCGAGCCAGGCTTGTTCCCAGTTTCCTGTGAAAACGCCAGTAATAAAGTTAATAATTCCTTCAAGTACTAAAGTAATGTCATCAATAATATTACTGACACTCCCCAGAAAGCCTTCCAGTAAACCTTTTAAGAAAGCAATCGCAAGCTGAACACCAATCTTCACCAATTCCAAAACTGGTTGAATAAACTCAAACCAAAGGCGAGAAACCTGTTCTCCAAAGCCAATGAGTGCCTCGGTAATTCCTATACCATTTTCATCAAACCACGCAGACAGCTCCTGCAGAGCCTCCATGAGCCAGCCCATGACTTCTACGATCGTTCCGCCGGTCCATGATGCAATCGGACCAAGTAAATTATCCCAGAGCCATTCTGCCACCGGCCGAGTTGTTTCACATACACTATTAAACAGATCCAGCGCAGCAGAGAGTAGATCAAAAAACGCAGGAAGTCCATCCTCAATCACAAAGCTGGACAGCGGCAGAACGATCTCGTCCCAGAACCATTCAAAGGATTCCATCAGCTTGTCGAACAGAGGCTCTATTGATTCCAATAACCCCGCAAGACTGGAAACCAGCGGAATGAAGTTAATCGACTCCGACCATTCCACCGTGGATTCCACGATGTTCTCCAAGCACTCAAACATTCGTTCCAGCATATTGGACAGCGACGTTACAATCCGCTGACCGTTACCTGCGTAGTCCCAGGCTTTCTTCCATGCTTTCCCGATGTTGGTCACGATCTTCACGATTCCATCCCACAGCTTCTTTAGGCGTTCAACAATCGCGGTAAGCTGTTTCCCCAGATCAATCTCTTTCAGATAGATGTCTGTCGGGTCTGATCCAGATCCTGAGTTTTTGTTTAACACTTCCGAACTGTCAAACGAGGCAAGCTTGCTGCCGGAGGATCCGCTGTCCTTCTTTTTCTTTGCCATTTTGGCATTGGCCTTCGAGATCAGATTAATGCCAGTCAGAGCTTTGATAATCGCAAAAGCGTAATTCAGCACCGTGGCAAATCCGCTGATCAATCCATTGATGATCGGTTCAAAGGCACTACCTAAGCCAGCCCAGATCGCGTCAATCGTATTTTTCAGTTTTTCGTTGTCATCGGTAACGGAAGACACGATTTTTCTGACTGCGCTGTAGGCCATCCTTACCCCTAATACGCCAAGGCTTAACTTTGCGATCCGCTTGATTCCTCTTTTTAAAGAGTTATTGTGCTTCTCTGCGGCCTTCTGGGTTTCTTTAGTTTGGCGGGCTACTTCCGCCTGCTTGGCCGCCTGACTACGCAGCTTCTGATCCTTTTGATCCAGCTTTACTAGTTCACCATTGAGCGAATCGCTCATGGCATTCTCGCGTTGCAGCGCCCCTTCCAGCTCTATTTTTTTGTTGCTGATTTTAGCTGCCGCCTCTGCCTGCAGCTGATCTTCCTGCTGCAGTTTACTGTTGATCTGATCAAGCTTTTCAACCTGTTTCTGATATTCCTTGGTTCCTTCCAGCCTCGTCTGATTGGCAGCTCGCATCGCCTCATTCGCGGCTTCTTGAGCAGCACGATCACGATCTTCAACACTTGCAGATGCCGGCAATTCGTTCATTGCTGCTTACGCAGCACGATCACTCTGGTCAATAGCTTTCGGATCATTCAGAGTTTGCTTCATTGCTTCTTCGCTCATTTTGCGGGCGCTTTTTTCTGTTTCTTCATAAGCTTCCTGCAGCTTCTTTACCCTTGCTGCAGACTTCTCGATTGCGGAATTCTGTGCATCAATTTCTTTTCCGATTTTGACCGATTCCGCTTCTTTTGCTAATTCCTTTAGTTGTCGTTCGATCTCTTTCCGATCCCTTGCGATCCCATCCGTCTTCAATCGGGTATTGATACGGATGGAATTTACCGTTTCAGCCATTTACTCACCTCCGTCTAAGAGGGTATCTCCATCATCCAATCTGTTTTCTGAGGACAAAAAAAGCGCATCAAACTTGTCGAGCGCCTTCTGATCTTCGGCTGTCAGTTTCGTCGGCAATGCCAGCTGTGCCTTTGCCTTCACCATTCTTTCCCTCGCCTTACCTCTGTAATCTTTCAGATCACAGGTTCTGATCTCTCGAACACGATTTAAGACACAATCCCCAGATAAGCCATCCAGCAGTGTGATAAAGTGCCACCAGTGCATGGATTCAACGCTTGAGAGGTCAATTTTATAGTCAGATGCAAACGATGCAATGATGTAGTTCTCATCGGCATGCAAATCCATATCTTTCTGTACACCTGTAGCTGAATCTTTACTTTTTCCGCAGCTCAGATACCTCATCAGCAGCTCCATGACCTTATTCAGATCCACTTGAGGGATATCATTCAACAACAGAACAATTACAGCCAGCGATCGCTCGGTGTCGTCAATATCTGGATCCTCAATCACCTCAAAACATTTCAGCGCTGTCCGATAATCGGTATCCAATTCAAAGCGCTGGTCCTCTACTTCGATATACTTTGGATATTCCATCAGGACAACACATCATTTTGCTTCTTCTGATATTTCTTTTTCAGACGCTCTTTGATTGTTTCCGTATTCAGCTGCATTGCTTCAAAATGCGGCTCAACCTGTTCGAACAGATCGTCATACATATCCATATAATTAGCATCGCCGAACAGCTTCTGCATCGCGCCAGGGCAGCCAAAGAAGTCATCCATGATCTGACGATTGCGTTCAAACATTTCTTTGTAGGTATTAAGGATCTGACGTTCAACAGTTCCAAAGAGGTTTCCACTCTCTTTTTCGTTCTTTTGATTCTCAAGCGCTTTGATCTTCCCGATCGCAACCTGCTTATTCTTTTCAACTTCCTGGAAAGCTTTGTTGCACTTGAATGGCAAGCCAATATCAGCCAGGTCGAAAACAATTTCTGTCCCGTCATCACAAATATTGATCCGGTAAAGATCCTCTTGTTTTCGCGTAATCCGAACTTGATTCATGCTCCTTAGTCCTCCTCTTTAAAAAAAGAGGCACAAGCCGTCCTTATGCCTCTGTAAATGTTACAACACCATTTGCGATCGTTGCTGTCCCCTGGACTGGATCGCCGTCATAGAGCATCGTGTATTCAATCACGACATTTCCCTCACCACCGAAAGAGTCGATCTGAATCAAGACATCCTGTTTTTCAGCGTAATACTTTCCAGTCTCTTCTTCGTAGATATTGACATTCAGCAGCTGCGCTCGGCAGTCTTCACCGGTTGCCCGCGTCTTACGAATGTTATCCACAAACTCAAAAATCGGATCCCCTTTAAAGGCGGTCATGCTGATCGGCGTATTCGGAGCGTAAGAATCAATACTGTTTGATGCGTTGTCATCGCCGATATACTTTTCTGTGGTCACTTCTGGATTGAACGATGTCGTCAATTCAGTGATGCCCTTATTCATTCTTGACCAAGTCGGTTCCGCGGTCGTTGCGGTGTTTAAGAAATGAGCTAATTTTACTCGTTTGATTTTATCCATACTCTCTCCTATTCTACTTCATAGAGTAGCCGGCACTGGATCTGGTACCGGCCGTATTTCATGTTCTGGGCAATACCAAAAAGGTAACCATTACTGGTCACCTCAATCTTTGTCGCTTGTTTTCCTTCGCCTAAATCCGGCAGGTGATCCAGATCATTCTGTTCTTCCAGCCAATCTGCGAATTCCTCAAAAAAGCCACTGTTTTCCACATTCATCGCCGCCTCATCGGAATAAGGAAATTTAACGGCAACCGCGAAGGCGTACTGCCGTTCTCCTCCACCGCCGATATAGTTCTGGACGACAGGATTCACCGGCAAGGGTTCAATGGAAACCGATTTTCCTTTTTCCTGCAGAAAGTCCACTTTTACCCGGCTGCCCAAGTTTAAGAGCATCGGACAATCTGATAAATAGGTTCTGATCGCTTCAATAATCGTCATAGATTCGCATTCCTTTCGATAAACAATCGTGTAGATTCCAGGATTTGCTCGCCTTCTGCTTCCCACATTCGTTCCGTCCAATATGGACCACGCAGAGGGGCTCCCTGATACTGCATATCGCGATCGGTGAGAACCTTCTGCGTGTTGGGTCTTGACCAGTGTAGACCTTCCTGCGCGTCAAAAAAGGATCCCTTACCGGTAATGGGATCCACCATTAGCTTGCCGAACCAGTGATATCTGGCATAAGGTGTTGTATAGAGAATCGCACTGTAATCCGGCTCAGGATGAACGCTGTTCTTCAAAACGCCAGTGCGAAAAGGCACATACTTATCTGATAGCCGGATGATCTCAGAAGTAAAAAACTTTTGAGCTTTTCCGCCTTGTTCCAGATTTAATCCCCGCAGCAAAGCCTCTGTTCCTGCTAAGTGAATGTCGATATTAAAATAAATCTGCGCCATCAGTCAGCTCCCCTTCACAGTGATCCCGTCAAGTTCGCTGCCAACATCGTGTTCCGACACTGACTCTGCGGTGATCCATTCTTTGACATTTTCCAGCTCAACTTTACTTCGGATCGTTTTCCATTCACTCTTTACAATCAGGTCACCTGGCTGGACGTCAACGTCAAGAAAAGGGAGGATCACCGTCACCGCGGCATCCTGATCTACACCTTTATCAGACTTTGCCTGAGATCGTGATCCATACCAATAAACACCGCGGATAACAGTCCGCGAATAACTGTCATCGTCTTGATGCCGATAAACAGTTATTGTATGAGGAAACATCGGTCATCACCTCAGTTCTGTTTCTGTGTCTCTTTCTTGGGTTCTTTGACCTCGGTATATCCGAGATCTTTTAAATATCGGTCCTTCAGTTTATCATTAATCACAATGACTTTATTGTTCTTTTCTACTTTCACAATTTACCTCCATATTCCATAGTTTCGATTCCCGCATAAAGCATGCCAGTCATACCTAACCAATCCTGTACCGTTCTTTCCCGTTCCTCCATTCGTTCTTGTTTTGACTGCAGCTGATAACTCTGTGAGTGATCCCCCACGGTTTCTGCTGTAATCCGCTTCCCAGACGCGGTTGCTTCCGCAGCTTCTTTACAAAGCAGATCACAAAGAGCACAAGCACACATCACAAGCTCATCTAGGCTTTGGTACTGCGGCAGGTCAGATCGTCCAAAAGTCCGCTTCCGGAGGATCTGACTTGCCTGAATGCAATACCGATTAAAGCTTTCTTCATCTTTGATGAAAGTGCCGAGATAGCTTGTAATGTAATCGCTGAATGTCGCATAGCTTTTCAGCATAGGATTAGCCGATCAGCTTGACAGCCATCGTCGAATCCAGCGTCTTGATGCCGTACAGGATATCCAGGGAAATGGTATCCGTCTTAGTCTTGATATCATAACCATAGACGACACGGACACCCAGACCATTGTGCGAAACGATCGCTGCATTTTTGTTGCCCAGCGGAAGAGCCAAAGGCCGGCTGACCATCGCGATCGCGTTGCGGTGGAAAGCCAGCGAATGAACCTTATTGACGATATAGGCATCAGCTGCCATATATTCTTTCAGCAGCGGCATGTCAATCGCCAATGAATCAATCGCACCGGCAGCTGCGGTCTTATCCTCAGTTACCCGATACATACGGCCGTCTAAAATAAAGCCGTCGCCCTTTTTGATTGTTGCGGTCGCCGCAGTAATGTCCGACAGCGACACGGTCTTTGCGTCTTTGGCACCGGTCACTTTCAGCGCTGTCGCCGTGCCCGGAGTTTCCGCCATCGAATATGGCGCGTTCTGATCCATATAGGTGTCCAGCGTGTAAATTCTGCCCAGCTCCGCATTCCGCAGCGTTTCACCCGTACCGGCATACGCGACTTTAGACAGATTGTCCGTTAAGGCATAGCGATACTTGTGTTCCGGATTCAGAACCAGGCGGCGCTGCTGCATCGGCACTTTGTTGATGTCCAGCTTCTTGCTGATCTTCGCAATATCTTCCAAATTTGTCGGTTTCGTTGTGCCTTGAACAACATTGGTAATGCTGGCCACTTCATTCAGCAGGTCTTCGTCCACAGACTGCGCAATGGCAGACATGGCAGGTGTGATCAGCTGCTCGCTGAAATTCTTGATATCCAGTGTCATCTGCGTCGAGGTCACAGCAAAGGTGACATCGCGATGACGATCCAGCTTCACCGGTACACCGTCTTCAACGGCATCCTGCACGATAACTGCGCCGGTGAAGTTATGAGAAACAAATTTTGCCGGCTTCCGCGCAGTGACGGTATCGCCCACTTTTACAAATTCATCGGAATAGTCACGGTGAACCAGGTTCGCCATAACCAGGTTGTTTTCCAGCACCATCAACGCTTCCCGCGCGATGATCTGAGGTGTTAAAAATGTATTTGGCATGCAAATAGCCCTCCTTTAAAGTTTGCTTCGATACGCAATGTACTCTTCCATCGTCATTTCTTCCGGATTTTTACCAGCCTGCGGTGTCGTACCATTCGGCAGTCCGCCGTCCCCGGAGCCTGATCCGCTGCCAAGGATGTCCTTATACTCATTGGTAAGTGATTCATACTGATCATCCAGACCGCCGGTGATCTTCCCATCGTCGTCCACGATGATCTTATCCAGATCCACTTTGGCCATCAGCAGATCTGCCACTTTGCCTAGTCCTGCGAACTTGCGGTATACTGCACTGTTCTTCGCATTTGCCAATTTAAGAGCTTTGGTATCGTTGTCGTACTGAGTCTGCAAGGCCGTCAGCTTCGTCTGCAGGTCCGCACTTCCGCTGATCTGTCCTTCCAGTTCGGTGATTCTTTCGAGATTCGCAGTAGTCTGAGCGCCGAACTCGGCCATGATGGTATCCACAGTGTCGTCCTCTAACTCTAACCCTTTCAAAAATTCCCGAAAGCTTTTCTTTTTCTTCGCCATGTTCTTCCTCCTTCGCTTGGTGTCGCGGTCGCGTCCGCGTGTGATCAAACTGGTTACCCGATCCTATCGTTGCCGGGACACGAGAAAAGGACAGTTTTTTGTCATGTCCGGGACATAGAAAAAGCACGATACCGTGACCGTGCTTAATTCATCAAATATTGTATCTTCTCTTTGTACTTTTCAACTCTTGCATAATCCTTGCTTGTTGGATCCAGAATCCTTGAAATGTCAGAATTATGCGTCATATCAGCAATTTTAACTTTCCTTGCCAATTCGTTGCTTTTTACTTTCCTAAGGTATTCATCATAGGAAACTCCAGGTCGCTTCGTAATGCAATCGATTGCCTCTAAGATTCTACTACTGAAACCGTATTTTTTTAGATCTTCAAGAGTTACATCCGTATCTTCAATTACGTCATGAAGCAAAGCCACAATCTTTTCTTCATCCGATTCACACATAGATGCCACGGTCAGAGGATGATTGATATAATCTCGGCCGCCTTTATCCTTTTGGCCTTTATGCGCCTCTGTTGCAACCTTCAAAGCAAGCTCAAGCATCATGCTCATGCATAAACCTCTCAATAATCTGATTCGCCTCTTCTTCGGTGCAGTCATCGACAAACATTTCACCTATATTTATTCGCGCCAAATCGTTATCCTTAATCCAGTCTTTTTTCTGATGGTCCCATCTCTCAAAAAATCCTCCATCGACTCTTCTGATTAAGATTCTGGTAGTATTGATATCATCAAGAGCGTTTTCGTACATGTATTTTATCACTACAATCACCCTTTCTTTAATTTATCAAAACTTTTAATATCTGAAACATTTGTCGGAACTTTAATCATCCTGTTGTTTGATAGCATTTGTTCTTCTAGCTCCTTAAATCTTTGTCTAGAGACGTTAGAACTTCTTTGCTCCTCATATAGAGAATGATTCAATTCCTGCTTAACTTGGAAACTTTGCGGTGTGTGAAACTGCAGCTCAAACCTATATCCTTTAGGATTTTCAACCACGGTATTAATGCCCCAATAGCTTGCGGATTCTTTCCCCATGGTATTCTTGACCCTAAGTATATTATAGCCTTTTTCTCTGAGTTTCTCAACAATCCTTTGATATCCCTGAACTAGAGAATCGCTGTTAAATAAAGAAGTGTAACGAACTACATCATAAAGATAATTCAGTGTCTCTTCTTCGGATAACCCCGTGAGTTTCATGTCGGATAAAACTTTACGTTCAAGACTTTCTTTCGTCTTTAAACGGAATTCCAGACCGGTTAGTTCTCCACCACTTTCTTCAACAATTTCTGACAAGTCAGCAGTGATAGTAGGCTCCATAGCTCTCGCCGTCTCATATCCCTGTTCTAATGCCGATGATAATTTATCTTTCTTGGCAAATTTGCCGCTTTCAATCATGGCTTCGGACAAGCTCTGGCCATTCTTAATAAAAATCCGGCGACCCCCAACTGTCCGCCAGACTCCTTCTGCTTCATCGTATTTCTTCATGATGCGATTTGCTCCCTTTCAAATTCCCGCTGCAGATTGTGTTCATCACAGAACTGGATGAGCTGCTTCTGCTTTTCTTTCACTTTCAGATTTGCTTTTTTAAAGCCTTCCAGGTCATTGCATTGTTCTGCAGCTGCACAGCGCCGCTTATATTGCCGGATGGTTCGTTCCATCACTCGCTGCTGATCCAGCAGTTCCCGACGCTGTCGATTCTCCTGCAGGTCAATCTGCGCTTGTCCCGGCTTAGAAATCCCCGGCCAGAATAAGAAAGCACGATGACGACAATTAACACCTGCGAAGCCTTGAATATCTCCGTAACCCGTTGTTTCCGCAAAGTTAGGATAATCCTCACTGCTTCCTTCAATTAGGTAAACCTTTCCCTGCCATCCCGCATGGTTGGCGATTGGATTGATATCACTTACCCTGGCTCCGAGATGACTGGATATCTCCAACGCTTTTACTCCATTATCCTCTGCGGCTGCCAGGACAGCCCGGTTTGCCGTCTGATGGACTGCCGTCAGCGTATCCCTACGCACTGCAGCTTCAATCGAGTAATGAATGATCTTTTCTTCACCTGTAAGCGGATTTATTCGCTTATAGGTAGCTCCGTAGATTCCCTTATCCGCCATTTTCTGGATTGATCGGCTGATCGACTGACTATAGCTGTAAACGCCGCTGGCGGTCTCTAAATAAGCCGTATTGAGGATGGTCATGTAGGATTGCCGGACGCTCTCCTGGGCTGCCGTCTGAATCATCTTAAAACTCTCTTTAAGCTCCTGATAACTGTGTTCAAAAGTCGCAGCCATTGCCGGACTTTGCATCATCGTTTCTAGATCAATCCTCGCTTTGTTTAGCGTTCTTTTGTCGAAGTTCGCAAAGGAAGCTTCTTTGAGCATTTTCTGGATCGCTTTTTCGGATCGCGTAGAATACCGCGCAATGATCTTCACCGTTTCACGATTTAAGGATCCCAACTCATCCAGTTTTTTCAGATGCCATTCCAAAGACCCGCCGATCTTTTCGTAGGTGTCAAACCGTCGAGCGATATCAATGATCAGATCCAGCTCCATGTCCTGATAGATCGCAAGGATCTCGCGGTTCAGGTAATTGATTTCCTCATCCGTCAGCATGGTTTATTCCTCGGGTCCCGGTTCTTCCTCAACCTCCGGCTTCCGCGCTTCAATTTCCTGCACGAATTTCTCCGCTGCGGCCTGATCCATGTTGCGAGTCAGCTTAAAATATTCAACCGCATCAATCAACCCGGCGTTGAATTCGAGCAATGCCTGTCGCTTTTTTTCGGCGGTATCCTCAATGATGGAATCATCGAAATTGACAGACACGTCAGCGGTATAAGGCTTTCCCGTAAGCAGATAAAGGACTGATTGCGCTAAACCGATCAACGCCGGTTCAAGCTGCAGCTCATGCTTTTTAAGACGTCGATACATCTTGGAATTGGTACTGATGACTTGGGCCTCGTTGGTATAGACCTTACCATCCCGAAAAACATAGTGATCCGCACCGAATCCGACCTTATCACCAAAAAGGTTCAGCGCCGTCTGCAGCCCGCGGTCATGCTCCTCAACTCGCAGCTTTGAATCGGTTTCTTGAATCGGTTTAGCCTCTTTATCTTCCATCGGAATCGCATAGAAAACAGTATCCTTTGTATCAAAGGCTGGGCGGGGTTTGCCATCAGGTCCAATATTGACCTGGACTGTATCCCCTCGAACGAAAATCCGTTTTCTGCCTAGGACAAATTCATTTTCGTAACTGTCATACTTCGTATCAACATCCTTCATTTCATCGACTGCATTGGCGTAGACGGACAGACCCATCGCTTCATCCAATTCAATGTTGTTGACCAAGTTCGGTTTCACAATCCAGAACAATTTTACTGGACTCTTTACAATTGGTTTTACACCACCCGGAAGATTCTTCACTGAATACTGTCCTGACTTCTCGCTGAACACGATATTTTCGACACGATATGATCCGTCCGGCTGGCGGGTATGCAGTGAGATGTAATACTCATCCTGATTTAGCTGACTAGCAAAAGCGCAGTCCACAATCTCGCCATTTTCGATCTTGAGTGGTCGGATCATCAGCCCATTGATGTAGTTGATCGTTACGGGTCGATCTGGCCTGGAGGGTGACGCATAAGCCACAAAAGCACCAGTGCCTAAGGCAAACGCCAGCTCGATCAGTTGATTGGCACGGTCACGGAAATTGTTTGCTTCTAAGATCGCATCCAATTCTTCTTGCGCCCCTGTCATGATTTCAACCTTTTCGTTCAGCAGCAGATCAGCCCAATCCTCCGCAGATCGTTTGGCCATGCCCAGTGTCAGCTTTTCGCAGTCTACATTCTCAAAGCCATTGTAAACGGTGTAATTGTGGAATGAGTCAACCTTCCCCCGGTACCATTCATGCCATTCCTGCATCAATTGCCGATGTTTTCCAGACATGGCAACCGAATATCCTAACTTTTCTAAGAATCCGTCGATAACGTCGTTTGTCATGATATCAATCCTCCTCTGTGATCATCGGCAGCATCTGCCGAATATACTGCCAAGCTCCCATCACGAAATACCGCAGCGCGTCCTGGCAATGGTCATTGGTCTTAACCGGCTTTTCAACGCCTTTATCCACACTGTCCATATCCCACATATACAAATACATCTCGTCGTTGAGGTGCTGCTGTTCGGTGCAAATAAAAAGCCGCAGATAACTCAGCAGCTTCTTCACTCTGTCGATGCCTAAGTTCACGGTATTGTCCGGATTTTTAATCACAACCTCTGGACACACCCGCTTAATTTCCTCTGCTAACCCTTTCGCAGAAGGGTCAATATAAACAAAAGTTACCGGCTTCCCCAGCTTATCCTCAATCTTCGCCTTGAAGTCTTTGAAATCCTTCGCGTACTCACTGGGGCTGCGCTGTTGCCCTGTATCCCGGCCAGAGTGGTAATACTCGCCTAATCCCCGCACACAGCGGTCAACATAGTCCAAACCAAACGCCTGAAAGGTCGTCGCATTCATCTGACCATAATCCACGCCGATCCCAGAGATCGTGATGTGCTGCAGCTGTGCCGGCGTTGCATCGGCAACATGCTTCTCTGGATTAAACATGTAATAAATGACATCATCCAAACCGGTGCACTCCCCAAGCCACAACCATCGATACATCTTCTCGTCGTTTTTTAATAACTCCAAAGCGGAGTTGATCAGCTTTTGGCCAAGCCATTTTACAGGAACGTCCCGGTAGTCGGTATGAATGTGAATTGCGTCGCCGCGCTGTTTCATTTTATCCAGCCACACCATCACCGGCGCTTTCTGGTTCTTCGGCGGATTGAAGTAATACTCCATGCAGAATTCCTCATCATTGCCTCGCACGAAGGTAGCTTCAATGTTCATCAGCTCATCTTCGCCTTCGCCCTTATCGAAAAACTCTGTTACTTCATCGACTTCAACCAGCTTGATCGGCTTTTCCTCGTCGATCATACCTTTTGTATCGTCAATCGAATCAGACCCGGTGAAATAAATCGTATTGCCATTGGGCAAATACTTGATTTCCATTGGGCTGGCCGTGATCTTGAAATCAGTTTTATCCAATTCCAGCCGCCGGATCGCCCGTAGAACTTCTTTGTAGACTGTCTTTCGAAGCTTATTGTGAAACTTACGAATGATGACTACAGCACAATCGTCATCCGATACGATCTTATACACTGCCCGTAAAGCGCCGCGGCTTGACTTCGTTCCGGCACGCCCTGATGTAAAAATCTTATGAGCGTAGCTTGTGCCGTTGAAGGTGGAATAATACTTGGGAATGATCACGTCACTCAGCTTGACGATCTTCTGACTCGCTGACTTGGTCGAGGTCATTGACGATCACCACCTTGCTTGCAGATTTACTATTCTCAGGATCCTCCTGAATTTTTTTAACTTGAGCTTTCAGCAACTCGATCCGTGCTTTCTGCTCCTGGTTAGCCATGCCAGACTCAACCATCGCGTCATACTGCTTGATCATGTTAGTCAGCGTCTGCATCGCCCGGGACTGCGCCGACAGAAAGATGGCTTGCTTATCCCAGGCCTGCTGCACTTCCCAACGCTCACCAATGACATTGCCGTCTTTTACTTCAATCTTCTCGACCGTCTTGTCTTCTTGGTTTCTGACATACATCAACTTCTGTGCCCGAAGGATAGCAGCATATTGGATCTGGATATTTTGCCAGAGGACATCCAGCGGATCCAATATCTGCAGGTCTTCAACCAGTTCCAGTGTCTCAGCCGGCAGCACCTTACAAAAAAAGCCGTGCTTGACGGCGTGCTGGTTTCCAGGTGGACCCGTGGCGTTGTGATTACCGGGCTGTCCGCCGCGGTGCCGTTTGGTTGCAACTTTTTGCTTTTTTGGTTGCAACTTTTCCGACCGCCAGTATCGGGTTGCCCAGCTCTTTACTGCAGATAGCGATACACCAACCTCGTCGGCGATCTCCTGATATTTTTTGCCTTGCAGATAAAGCTCGCGGGCAAGCTCACGTTTTGGATCTGTTGTCACGTCATATCACCACCTCCCGATATAATCGACACTTTTCGACAATTCCGTTCATTTTATGCAACATTTGTATGTTATTTTAATTTTTATGCTTTATACGGCTTAAATCCGGTGTTATTAGTTATTCTCTCAAATTAAAATAACCTTGGGAGGAGGAAAATAATGGAAAGATTATATCCTAAATGCTGCTTAAGCTGTTCTCACAGGCTGGAAGTTTATATCGCCCTGCTGGACACTCTTGAGCAGTTTTTTGATCTTACACCGGACGAGGATGATCGAGTTGACGCTCTTGTCATCCATGGCGTCGCTGTGGAGCTGCTCAAGGAGTGCGGCATCGTCAACCAAGGCTACAACCTGTTGGCCAGTGCTCTGACTTATGCGGTGTTAGATCAGACACTGTTGCAAAATCTCAAGGGCCGTCTCTACCCCAAGGTAGCTATTGCTCATCACACTACAGCCACGCGCGTCGAGCGCAATATCCGCACATCAATCGAGGGAGCTTGGACCCGAGGTGATACCAGTGTGTTATCAAAGTATTTTGGCAACACTATCCTGTCTGCCAAAGGCAAGCCCACCAATCTACAGTTTTTGCTTGTGATGAGCGACATCGTACATAAGCGATGCATCATCCCTCGCCATCCCGTCAAATAGGCCTCGTGCCTATTTTTTCAATTTAAAACCCCGCAAGGCGATACGCGAGGCTGTGAGTTTGCAGGCTAAAGTATAAAAGAAAGGGAGGTCAGAAAGTAAGAGGGGGAAAGGAGCGCCTGCCTCATCCAGTCGGGGAAGGAGAAAGAACCGACCGGAAACCAAAAGAAAAAGCCGCTTGTTAAGCGACTTCGAAGAATGAGTCAATAATATCCAATACCTCATCAATCAGATCAAATGGCATCTTCTCAACAAAATTGGTATTACGGGCAGAAGGATCTATTGCTCGTAATTGCTCACACAACACACAACCTGTTGTGTAAGTTCTGTCGTCTAAGATTACATGCGTAGGGTATTCACGAATAGTGTTCGTAATTGGACATACAAGACACATCCCTATGTTCTTCTGATAATCTTCATTGGATACTACGACTGCTGGTCTTCTTCCAGCTTGTTCATGGCCTTTTGTAGGGTTGAAATCAATAGATACGATATCCCCTTGGTTGAATAATACTCTGCTTTGTTTCAAAACTGCTCCTTCCCGACAGGATCATCCGTCCAGAATTCCCCTTGGGGTTCCGCACTACCTGAATAGTTTGCAAACCTTTCTGCTAAAGTCAAATGTTTCCTTTTGACCGGGGAGAGAACAATCTGATCATTCTCAACAACAACTGAGAATGAATCATCCGGTTTTAATGAAAACATGTCCAATAAGACTTTAGGAAGAAGAATTCCACTTCCGTTGCCCCATCTTTTGATTTTCAAATTTTTAATTGTCATGCTTTTTTTAACATATCACGAAGATGATATGCTCTCCTTTCGTCCTCCATCAATCACTTTCTGTTTCTCTTTCGCTCTCTCCGCATATAGTATATACATTGTTTATACTTTTATCAAGGCTTTTCAACAAAAAAGCACCCATCACTGAGTGCTTAGTATGCTGACCACCACTGGTACGCTTGCAAGCAGAGGTGCCGGCGGTACTGTCCTGTGTAAATCCGGCCGGAGTCCATGCAGGTGCTCCGGGCGGCTGTAGATACCCACTGGCATCTTACACGCGTATAGTACCACAAAAGTCAACTATACGCGTATGGAGTTTTTACAAATTTTATTAATCCTGTACTGCAATCCTGGTTTTGACATGTTGACCATGGGCGCAGCTGCCTGATAGCTATACCCCTCCTCGTAGACTAGCTGGATGATCTGACGATCGTCCTGGCTTAAACTGTCGAGCCAATCATCCAAGCCTAAAGCAGACCTCGCAGCTCGCAGCTGCTCCAGCTGTGCCTCGACGGCAGCCTTTTGCACACAGAGTTGCTGGCCTGGTGGATGCTTGTTATCTAAGCCTCTGATGCGCATCTCTCTGGCTGCCTGCTCTGGCCAGTCCTCATGCAGCCAAAGATAGGTGCTAAGATCAAGCAGCCATACTTTCAACTTGCTAATCTCACGGGAGTATGACCCGTACACTCGCAGCTTATCCTTTGTCCGTTTGATCCTCTCGTCCACCGCCATCCCTCCTCTATCGGCTATACTGTGCCTTGTGGCTCCTGCAGGAGCTGCTGATCGTCATCGGCTGCAGGCTGCATCATAAATGCCAGCAGCTTATCAGGATTGGAGCAGATACCCAGCAGCTCGCAGTAATCACAGTCGTTATCCGTGCCTAAGACGCACGGATCTGATCGGCTAAACTGTTTGCACAAGGCCGCGGCATATTTTTCAAGATTCTTCATCGGCAACCTATTCCACACCTTTCATGTAACACGCCCAGAACGTTTTACTTTTCTTGCCACTGTGATGCCCAAATAGTGGCTTTCTTCCTATCGCTTGCCAAACATCGTTTGCAGGGATGTCAAATTCATTCCACTTGAATATCAGTACCCCATAAGGCTCAAGAACTCTCATGCATTCGCAGAAGCCATCGTGAATCATTTGCTGCCAGTCTTCCCCCAATTTTCCGTATTTTTTAGCGAGCCAAGCGTTATCACCTACTTTTTCTAAGTGAGGCGGATCAAAAATGACCAGCTTGAACGTATCATCCGGAAATGGGAGCTCAGTAAAGTCGCACTGAATATCTGGTTCAACGCAGCACTTTCGTTCCGAGTCGCGCGATGTGGATTTCCAAATACTCATAAGTCGCTCATTTCTTTTATCGCAGTAAACCACACTGGGATGGTTTTTATTAAACCAAATAGTTTTTGACCCGCACGTGACATCCAGTATCTTCTTTTCTTCGATCATCCTGTTACATCCTCTCTATCGCCCGCAGCTTGCGTCTGAGCCTTGAAAGATGGCGCTGCAGGTCTCTTTTGCGCATCGGCGACATTGTGTTAAGGATCTGCTTTTGCGTGGCCAGGATGGCAGCCTGGATCTCAGTGTCGGTCATCGTCAGATCTCCAATTCCAGGCCTCAATAGCGCTCTCTATGGAGTCATACAGATACACTCCTAGATGACCATCGTCACTCAAATATGTAGCTATAGGGCACAGCTCATTGCCTTCATGCCAATGCCCAATCGTGTAAGCGAGCCCAGACCACGGATCTTTTTCATAGTCTTCATCATGCAAGTTTCCTTCGCTATCGCGTATTTGTAAAAAGGCTTCACCGCCACAAAATGGACACGGTTTTAACTTAGACTCCATCACTGATCACCTCCTGCAATCATCAGTTGTCCGCTGTTATACAGCTCATATACAGACTGACCTGACCGATCAACAAAGTATGGCAGTAACACCTGATCAATGGTGACCATCTCGGTTTCTAATATCGCAAGCTGTGCATCCAACCAGTCACGCAGTATACGCCAAGATACACGCTCAGCCTGATCATACGTAGCAATAACTTTACTGTTTTTTAACTTTTGCCGTTTTAGGACCTCCAAAGTGGCATTGACATTGGATGGCAGTCGTACTGCCTGAATCCCGCCGGGTGTACTAATTGTAAAGCTGACCGACACGACCCGCTGGTCTGGGCCATACTCGATCATCAAACGTTGTGCGCCCTTGCGGGCAAGCATTGCCTGAATTTCGCCTACCGATTCATAGGCGTCCTTACTTGTCGTATAATTTTTAATCGGCATCACCGATCACCTCCTAATCTGTCCAGTGCCAATAAGATCACGACCGCAGCGACCGCCAACACAACCGGGGTCATTCCTCTACCTGCTTTCTATAAAAACGATCTTTATCGTATTCCTCTGGTAAAATTCCATCCATCCATGAGGTGTGGTATATCCGGAAATCATAAGCTTCTTTAATTTGATAATACCTTTTCCGCAAATTGTCCCACACCCACATTCCTTCTTTCAGATCTTCAAACGCCAATGGTAAGTTGCTACTCGCATTCACCATTTCTCTGATCTCAGAAATTTCATCTGGATACCAGTTAGCAATCGGAAATGACTGGACCATTAAATTAAATAATTCTGATAGTGTTATTTTCATTGTTAACTCCTTTAATCGCACGATAATAGCACGCAAAACGCACGGCCGTGCCTTTTTAGGGCTCCGGATGTCGGATGTTCGTCGTTTTGCTAAAACAGGGTGAGCTGACCATCCTCAGGGCGTAATTTTTTGATCTGCTTTTTTGTCTGGCTACTGAATTCTTCAAACCGTTTAATCCGATTCGCTCTTTTCCCTTTTTTCACAGCCATATAATTTTCATCTACCTCTGGCGGTGTAGGCAAGTAGTATTCTGGTGGTAGTTCAGTTCCTGTTGCTTCGCAGCATTCTTCGATTTCTCGCTTGTAGTATAAAATGTGATTTCGCGTTAGATTCATATTTGTACCATCCGGCCAGAATGGATCGTTATGTCCATATTCCAAGATATAATTCCAGTGACCGATTTCAAGCTTTATCTGATGCGCATATTCCTCAATGGGATTCAATTCCTTTTTCATTGTTTCCTCAAAAAGGGAGATCGTCAGAGCTTATATCCAGCGCCGGTCCTGAGCTAAAATCGTCAAACCCATCATAGCTGGAATTGGCACTCTGAGTATTAGCAAAGCCTGAACTGCCATAATTTTGCGTGGCGTATCCACTTTGTGTAGTTCTTGCCGTGGTCCCTGTTCCCGCTGCCTGCCGCTGAATCTCCACCTTCTCACAGACAACCTCTGTGATGTGGACTTTCTGACCGTTGGAATTGTCGTAGCTGCGCGTCTGGAGTCTGCCATCCACGGCAAGCAGCGCTCCTTTTTTTGCATAATTGCATATATAATCTGCAGAACCTCTCCATGCCTGGCAGCTGATCCAGTCCGTGACCGCATCATCCTGCCCCTTTTGCTTAGGGCGATCCACAGCGAGCTGGAAGCTGCAGACAGACAAGCCAGATTGCGTCTTGCGCAGCTCTGGATCCCGGGCAAGCCGGCCGGTTATGACTACTCGATTAATCATAGTCTTTTACTCCTAATCGAGATGCCAAGCGCTGCAGTTTTTGATTTTTTAGTTTCTCAACAATAGGATTCGCAGCATAAATGATCTTGTACTGCTCCAGCATAATTTCAACATCAACAATTTCTTCTGCGATGTTTTCAAGATTTTCTATTACTGGTTTTCTGCGGAATTTATTGACTGCCTGGATCAGCTTCGCCATTTCTTCAATGCCCTGATTTATTTGTGCTTCCTCGCCGTATGTTTCAATGGCGAGCTTATACAATTCTGTTTTGTTCATTTCTTCTGTTCCTCCTGTTCCCGCAGCTGCCTGCGGATTTTTTCAAATTCTTCGCGGTTGAAATCTGCGGCTTCTGCAGTTTCCAGATCCGATCCGGTTTTCATCTGCTGGTAGTAATCCGGGAGTATGTCCTGGCGCTTTTGAGTTTCCTTGCCACGAGATCCGCTATCCTGAGCACGACTCAGCCAATTTGTGACAAATCGCAATATTCCTCGCTTTGTTTTGCGTCTCGCCGGATCTGCAAGTAGCCAGCCTCTCATCTTGCGCAATTCTGTCACCACATTCGTTGCTTGATATAGCTGTTGCCATTCATTGGCCATTGATGTGGCTACAGGGTATTCTGTTCCATCGTTCAATGGCAGCATGATTAATGGCAGCTCTTGCGAAACTTCGGCAAACTCCTCTGGTTCTTCTTCGTCATAAGGTACAGGTTCGGGAGTATTTTCATCCGGCGTCGAGTCGTTAGAGCTCGGCGCAAAAGTATTTAAATATAAGCTACTGTTACTGTTACTGTTATAAGCTACTGTATTCCGAACTCTTTCAGTAAGGGTTACGGTAAGGGTTTCTAAAGCCTTTTTGAAATCTTGGCTTTTGTCCTTGGAACAGTCTTCGTAACCCATTTTTATAACCTCGATAAGATCACTTAAAAATACTGTATCTGGTAAAGTGCCTAGGAACTTTATAGCCCCTCTAATTTGGTTTGAGTTCTCAAAGCTGTTATACCGCAAAAAGTTCTTAATAAAGACGATTTCGTTATCTCTATCATATTTAACGCAACCGTTTTGCAACAGTTCTTTAAACCCTTTTCGAACCCTTTCTAAAGTCCATTTTATGTCAGAAGCAACATATTGCTCAGGAAGGTAATACAATCCTATTGAGCTTCGATGAGGACAGGTAAGAAGATATAAAAACAACAATTTCCCGTCATCACTTAATTTTCTGTTTTTTTGATCTCGCCAAAACAGGCTATCAATCTTGGAATACATTGTATAAACCCCTCCTTTACAAAATACCTCCGCTTTTTCGACACACGAAGCAAGGCTTTTGAAGCCACTGCCAGTCTAAAAATGTTCGGAATACCTTTATAAATCCAATCTTTATGTACTCATTCATTTTGAAATACCCCATTCCCTTGAAATTTGATTTTCAAGGATTCTGATCTGAAGCTTTATCGAATTAATGGCTTCTAAATTGGCTTGATACACGGTATCCGCTACGTCGCGCTTAAAGCGCAATTCGGCTATTTCCTTTACCCCATAAACTACCTTGTCAATCATAGATACCGCTATTCCTGAATCGCGCAATTTCAAAGCTTCCATGCGCAAAGCGATCTTATAATCTCGTTCCGCTTCAGCTCGGGCCGTTCCTGAGATTCGCAGCTGCTTTACAGAAATATTCAGTTCATTTACTTTCTGGTTCATCTCTTGGATAAGCTCCACTTTTTATACACCCTTTCATCATCTGTAAACTCTGGATAATGCATTTCAAGGTAATTTCTTAAAAACTGCTGATAAGCTTTTCTTACTTCTGAATTTGATCCTTGATCGACAATCTGATGACACTTTACACAAAGCAGCGCTCCATTCTGTCGTATTCCTAACCCTCCACGGCCGCGAGAAATGAGGTGTGCGATGGTTAAAGCTTGAGAGCTTCCACATATCACACACCGATAAGAATCGCGCTCACAGATGGCTTTCCGTTCGTTTGCGCTGAATTCGCAGGCTTTACTTCGTTTGCTTTTCATTGTTTCCTTCTTTTGCTGCGATCATTGCTCTATATGTCGCCAGCAGGCGAACGATTTCTTCATGGCTTAATTTCTGAATGTCCTGTGTTTGAATGTTCGCTGACTGAACAATAAATCCGTTTGTCTTTTCATCTCGGAAATCGCATCCCAAACTTGCAAGCTTAGTTCGCAGCCTTTGGTATTCAATCGCAACTTTGTTCAGATCTAAATCATCTGAGCTTATTTGATCCGGATCGTCGCCAGTTATGATCTTGTAAGCCTTCATCAGCGCGTATTTATCCGAATATGTCATAGCTTTCCCCGGCGCTTTATCGCCTGAATCCACCCCGTCTCCGTAGGTGTCAATGTCGATGTATTCTTCAGGATTGTCAATGTTTACAAAGCGGTAAATGGTGTGCATACGAAGGTAAAGGTTTTCTTTTTTGTCTATCGTTCCGTCCTTTTTCACCTTTTCTGACGATGTTATCCCTTCGCTGATGATTTCTCTTTTATACGGGTATGAATAAACTCCGTTCTTTTCCTCGATTGGTTTCACCGCTCGGAGAATATCCGCTTCGCCTGTAGCCTTGTAGGTGCTTGCGCCATATCCGACGCTCAAATTCTTTGCCACGGTTGCAATTTCGGCTGTGATTTTGCTTAATTTCGCATAGATATTTAACTCATTCATAAATTAACCTCGCTCAGCAAGTCTTCGTCGTAGATAATGGCAAGATCGTCTTCTGTGAATATGTCACGGAATAGGCTTTCCATTTTCCAAATCAGATCACTTCGATACTTTTCAAAGCATTTTTGGCACATTGTTTCACTGCCGATTTTATGTTCTTCTCCTTTTTCGCACTCATGTCCACAATCACATGTGATGATTTCCGGTTCTTCCGGATCCATCTGACACCCTCCAGCGTAAAGATGAGATTGTTCGAGTTCGTACATTCTTTCTGTTATCGTCATCACCTTAGACCAAATCCTGAATGACAACCATAACAGCCTTTGATGGTTCCCATTCTTTTACAAATTCAGCCACCTTGTCAAAATCTCTCGATCGAATCTGGCTTCTAACCTGCACGTTAGCAACCTGTTTGACATCTCGGCCAATCGCCTTGTAAAGGTAAGAGTTCTGCCGCTTGTTTAGATTCATTTGATGAACCTGCTTAACCTCTTTCACACGGCTTGCGATCAGGTTATTCAAATAGCCGTATTCGCTCGGTGTCAGTGGCGCATTTTCAGCAAGGTTGCTTACTCTCCCTTCCAGATCATTAATTCTCTGATTATCGGTTTGCTGGACTTCAAACATAAGCTTCAGAGCGCTCATTGGATCGGTAGGTATCTGATAACCTCTGGTCTTGCGAATCATTGGAAGGACTTCTGACGTGACCCAATGTTTGAACTTCTTAGCCGATGGTAGCTTGCTTCCGAAGACCAAAGCGTAAACACCAGATTCGTTGATAATGATTACACTTTGATTTCCTCCAGGGGTGGCCATTTCGTCCACCCCCTTGTCATCTTCATCCACATGAACTCTAATTGCTTTCAGTGGATCACTATATCCCAGAGCTTCTGCCACATCTTTTCCTGCAAACCAAGGTTCGTCGTTGACGACAGTAGTTCTGATATTTCCAAAGTCTGGATGATTGAAGATTTCTAATTTATTCATAATTCTCTACCCTTTCTAATGTTTGATAATGCGCGCTGATCATGCAACTGGTCAGAGCCAGCGCCATGATTGCACCGGTGGTGATGACCATAACCGCTTTTACCCAGCGACGAAGTTTTCGCTTTTTCATTCGGCTTTATCTTCCCATTTCCCGCAGGTATCAGATGGCTTCCGGTCTTTTATCCTCGGGAATACACAGAATCCTGAATTGACTGGAATGAAAAACTGCTTGAAGATATTGGTCTGCTTCACTTTCGTGTAGTTCTGATGGAAATGCTTGCAGTTGGCGCAGACGTGTTCTCGTCTGTCAATGTGATAGCAGTTCACTTGCTGACTCATGCCTTCTTCTTCAATCTGAATGAGAATTTCTGTCATATAAAAAGCCTCCTATGTTTTCTACCCATTTTGGGTGCGTTGAAAATCACAAGAGACTATGGTATACTTTAACCGCCCCTTGTGGGTGTTGATTGGGTACGCATGCTATGTCGCCAAACTTAACTATGCGTGCCCAGTTTAAATCATTTCATTGATGAGCCATCTGACATATTCAGACCGGCTCATTTTCTTTTGTTTAGCCAATCTGTCTAATTTTTCCAATGTGCTTTTGTCAAATCTTAATTGCACCGGGATATCTTTTGGTTCACCTACAATGGGTCTTCCCATTTTCTTATTTTCTGGCACGCTCCTCCTTTCCCTTAACTTCAATACTTTTGTATTGTGCTATGTGCCTATAACCATTATACATTTGTATTGCGTTAAGTCAAGGAGCTTTTTATATGACTTAGCCTCTCATTCAGTTTTCAAAGAACAATTTCCTGTGTCATTCCGCCAGCTGACACATGAGCTGAACTATTGTGTCCGTATCGTCTGACTCTGACCATAAGTTGCGCTGTTGCGCTACCGTGGTCAGGCCGTTGCTGTAGTAGTCAGCCATGACCTCAAACATCCGTCTGAGGCCATCTGTGGCTGTTGTATAGCTGCAGTATCGGGACCTGCACCGAATGCCGGCCGGGTTGTGTTTGGTCAGCCAGGCTGACGATGATCCCCACCCGGTCTCCAATACAAACACTGCAGCAGCGTAGACCGGACTGATGTTGTACTCCTCTGCTAGATCTAGCAGTGCCACTGGTACCACCCCCGCTGCTTTACCGATTGGAAACCACTCGTGCCAGCTGACGTCCATCTCAGCCGTGTAGGTTGGCGGCGTATCAGGCTGATAAAGCGCAATCACGGTCACCGGCTCCGCAGATGGTGCCTCAGCTTCCGCTGCTGGCAAATTGAGCGTCACACCAGCGGTAATCGCAGCTGTGAGGATGACCAGCACCGGACGTTTAAGCCGGCGCATTTTTGTTGTACCTCGTTTTAAGCTGCGCAATTTTCCGCTCGTCTTCCTTAATCTGACATTTTAATCCGCGTACTTTTGTTTCTAATTCGTACAGTTTGTCGGCAGCTGGTGTTAATTCCCGAAACAGTTCTTGACCTCCCATTTTCCAGAGAGCTGCAATGCTCTGCTTGGATAAATCTGCAGGATGATACATATAAACGTGATTTACCAGAATATACTGATCGACAGATACCTTCCGATTAATCATTGTTTCAAACTCTTCTTTCAGCATTCGACGGCCTCCTCAATTTGCTGGTATGCGCTATCCATGTTTTCGAGCGCTTCCATTAGTAGATCGCAAACTTCATCTGCTCGCTGGTATCGTTCGCTCTCTTGGAGATTCTCCGGCATGTTATCGCGGTACTCCTCTTCTTCCTCTTTCAAGGCCTCTAAGTCTTGACCCAATCTATCTAGCTTGCTTTGAATCTCTCTTAGAGATTTTCTGCGTTCTTTATTCATCTTTTAATCTCCTTTTCACTATGCTGTTACCGTTATCCACCTCGTTGCAGCGAGAAGTCTGTGGACAACGGCCTTAATCATTGATAAAATAGAGATGATCTCAAGGGCATTAAGATCATCTTGGATCCTCGGTTGCAGCCGAGGATTCTTTTTTTATGCCTAGGTACTCCTGTAGCTTTGCAGAGCTTATATGATAGGTCCAACCTTTTTCTGACTGCGCCGCAAAACCAAAGGGTACCCGGCCTTGTTGAAGAGCCAACCTTAAGGATTGTGGACTCATCTCGAGCTTTGCGGCCGCCAAGTAAACAGGCACTCTCCCGTCTGGCAGCTCCTCAGCTGTATTCCTAGCCATCACATTCTGCGGAAAAAACCATTCAATTTCTTTTCCTAGCGCGTCTGCGATGAGCTCCTGGCGATCTTCCCGTGGCAGCGATACACCAGACAGGTACTGACTTAAACACGCCTTGGAGATACCTGTCCGCCGGCTCAGTTCCGCAGCTTTCAGATCGGCTTCGATCAAGGCTCGTTCGAGCCTCTTTGCATATGACATTTCATTTCACCTCTCTTTCTAAGTTGCTGGTAAACTTTCTTGATATAATAAATTCAAGAAAGGAGGTAGTCATTTTGAAACTAAATCATGATACCGTTAGAGAGATCCTTTTATACTTAGAGGATCACTTAAAGCTTAATGATGAGCTTGATAGCACTGAGATAATGCTCCCAGAAATTACGGTGGATGAAGTCGCTTATACTTTGTTAAGACTAAGTGAAGCTGACTTTATCACGATAATCACGGATGAGGATCTTTCTGGAAACATTGATATTTTCGTGAAATCATTGACCTGGAAAGGACATGAGTTTCTTGACAATATTAGAAATAACAATACATGGAATAAAGTAAAGAAAGTTGCCTCGGATGTTGGTGCAGATTCACTCAGTGCTTTACAAAAGATCGCTATTAATGTCATCAGTGCTTCTATCACAGCTTACTTTAACAAGTGAGTTCTTACAGGCTTCAATGGACTGGATTGAAGCCTTTTTTAATGCTTCAGAATCACGGATAATTCGCTCTCTGTTTCTCTTCTGATATGCACTTAGCAAAAGTATTCGTGCGATCAAATTGGGCAATTCTACCTTGAATAAGTAACGTTGTTCCTCGTCAGGGCTTTTAAACTCCATATACTCATTTGCCTCCTTTCTTCTCTTGGTCATCTTCCGGCTGTGGGCCTGGGATCATGAACTTTTGGATACTGTGCTTGTTCCATAATCCGCAGTGAACGAATAGTGGAAATGCTATTCTTTACAAGAGCTCTTTCCAAGCAATCTAGTGGCTGGATCATCTCAAGAAATTCCTGCATTTCCTTCTGTTCCGCTTTTCTTTTATTCATGTTATCCTCCTTTCTATTGGTCATCATCAGTGCCGGCATAACCGGCAGACCCTCGGGCGGATCACCCTAGGTTTCGACCTTTAATTCGTCAATAAATTCTTACATTCTTGTTGGTAATCTTTTTCCTTGTATAATGAAGGAAGAAAGGTGGAATTTATATGCAGCTTTTACATTTTTTTGAAATTTATGAAACAGAAATTTTATTCACAATATCTGTTTCTGCATTCCTTATGTCTTTATGGCAGTTTATCCACGAATACCTTAGGTCTAGAGTTAAATTAAGCGTCAGTGTTACAGCTTTTGAAGAACATCCCTATACTAATTCAACAATTTATCGGTTCTATTTTATAAATAGTTCAAGTCGACCAATAGTTATATCAAGCGTTGCATTTCTCCCTTATGATGGAAAATCGATATTGTGTTATCACTCACATCAATGGTGCGGTGAACGCTATTACCCAAAGTTTCCAGAAACTGACATTACCATCACCGAAAGAAAACTTTCTTTAGATTTCCCGATAATTATTAATCCGGATTCATCAGTATCTGGATTAGTGAAATTTAAAATAGATGATAAATCTTTATTCGATTTAGAAACTAGAAATTTTATCATTCATACGCATCGTAAAAACATAAAATATACCGCTAAATATTGTTCTAAGTTGAAAACAGATCGCATTTAGTGCCTTCGTAAAATAGCGGTAAGAATAGTCAATAAAATTGATGATATCGATAATGCTAAGATAACTACTGAATATATTGCTTCCATCTCAACCCTCCTTGACTCTGCATTTTTTTGGGCTTGTCACCGGCTGCGGCTGCATTAAGGAACGCCCCGAAGGGCTATCCTACTGTCCACAGGTCATCAATCACATTCAGTTGACCGGTTGCGTTGATCAATCCCGTGCAGCAGTACATAACCGTACCGAGGTCAACAAGGATAAAAAACGTTTCTCGTCCAGGCTTTTCCTTTATGGCAATATCCTTCATTAGTGGTGGAAATCCAAATTTTTTCATGAATGCTTCCTGCGCCATTTTCTTAATCTCTATATTTGTTGCGTTCATCATTTCTTTTCCTCCTCGATTTTCATTCACGCTACTAACGATTGTTCAATAAATTGATTCGCGCGTTGTAGTGATTCAAACCAGTCGATGTAAATATCCTTTTTTTCAGTGGATTTGAATTCGTTTTCTGGCTTTTTATCGCCCTCTTTAACGTCGATCAGATTGGCGGTGACTTTTCCGTAGTCGTCATATGTCGTGATAACTCCAAAATACTTTTTCATCTTGCGTTCTCCTTTATCTCTTTGTGATTACATATTAGTCTATTTGACTATAAATGCCAATACAAAATTATTGCAAATGACTATTTTTTGTTGTATCATGAAATTGTTAATGAAAGGAGGTATCAAAGTGACCATAAATGAGCGTGTGCGTGAGCTAAGAAAAGAACTTGGTATGAATCAGACTGAATTTGGAGAAAAGATTGCACTTACTCAAAGCCATTTAGCAGGAATAGAGAACGAAAAAAGAGCTGTTACAGATAGAACTATCAAATTGCTATGCACTGAATTTAATGTATCCGAAGATTGGCTGCGAACCGGGAAAGAACCAATGTTCGTTGAAATTGATGAAGAAGACAAGTTTTCTCAAGCATTTGCAGCCGCATCAATGGAAGAAGATGATTTTGCCAAAGCGCTGCTGATCGAATACATGTCATTGAGTAAGGAAGATCGTGAAGTAGTCAAACAAATGATTTTACGTATCGCTGAGCGCACAAAAAAAAGCAGCGATTAATTATCATCGCCGCTCAATTTCAACCACTCAACGTAGAAAGCTTGCACAACTTTAAAGATCTTCTTTAAAATACGACAGTCTTCTATTTTTTGAGTTATATCGTTGATACTATTTCTATAATCTTCTGCGTTCATCATTCTTCCTCCTGATCAATGGAGGTTCCGGAACCCTTGCTTGATTAGATATTACCAGTTACTGGAAATTTATTCAAGCTACTCAACAAGATAGAATCGACTTTTAAATTCTTACCTGTCAATGCTTACGGCTGTTGATAGAATTAAAAATATTTTTTAACCTTAGTTTCAAATATAAATAGAAAGAGGAAGTGTTATGGGATTATTCAGTACAGTCACACAAGGATACGTAATAATCGACAAAAAAAAGAAAACTTTTAAACTAATGAATGCTCGAAAGCATGTCTATGATAAAAAAGGCGGTTTATTACGAGGTGCAGCAAACCTATATACATTGGGTTTGCTGAATGTAGTATCAAATTCTAAATTCACGACTAAAGCTATCCCCTTTAATGACCTTATCGGAGCAGAACTGTTAGAAGATAATGCAATGGTAACGAGTTGTGCTATAGGCTCTACAATAATGTGGGGAATTTTTGGGAAAAGGAACACTAGAAAGGTAATCAATAACCTGGCCATTAAAGTAACGGTTAGCGATTTAGACTGTCCTGAATATATAATTGTCTTAATAACTAAAAAAACAAAGACAAAGAGTAAGAAATACAAACAGGCTATGGAAATTGCACAAAAATCCCTCTCAGCGTTAGATGTTATCCTAAATCAACAGCAAAAAATTGAGGCACTAGAAGACGAATACGTAGACTATGACGAAGCTAATTTCTCTGATGAAGAAGAGGAAGAAGAAAAAGAAACTAACTCTGAGATTAATCCTTACGAAGAATTAAAAAAACTGAAAGAATTACTTGATATGGGCATCTTATCTCAAGAAGAATTTGATAAGAAGAAAAAAGAATTATTAAATTTATAAAAACAAAAAAGCCCACCGGTTGCAGCCGGCAGGCAAGAAGGATCAGACTGCAATCCGATCCCTCAGCATAGTAAAAATGACTTGAGCCGTCATCCCTTTTACTATGCCTTCATTTTATCAAAAAAGGAGGCCAAACGCAATGAAACGTCGTCCAAATGGTACTGGATCCGTCATCAAGCTCTCTGGCAATCGTCGGAAGCCCTATGAAGTCCGAGGATCGGTTAAAGGCTACACCGATAAGGGCTACCCGATTTTTGATCGGATCGGGTACGCAGAGACCTACGATCAGGGGCTTGAAATGCTGATCGAGTACAACAAGAGTCCTTATGATCCATTAGAACGCAGTATTACACTCTCTGAGCTATTTGAGCGATGGCAGCAAGACGAGCTGCCTAAATTGGGTGATTGCAATCAGAGAGCATTGAAAGGAGCCTACAGGCATATCAAAGTCTTGGAAATTAAAAGCTACTCCAGCATCACCACATATCAGATGCAGCAGACAATAGATAAATGCGGTAAAGGCTATAGCACTCAGGCTGCCATAAAAGCACTCTGGCGGCGATTAGACAGCTATGCATACACACAGGACGTCATCGCAAAAAAACGCTCAGACGAGCTATCTTCGGCTTCTGTTGACCCCAACACCAAAGCACCTTACACAGAGGAGGAGATTAAAATATTATGGCAGCATACCGATGACCCTACTGTCGTTTCAATTTTAATTTTACTTTATACAGGTTACCGAGTTACTGAATATCTAAATATCCAACGTTCTATGGTTGATTTTGAAAATATGACAATTCAGTACGGGATAAAAACAAGAGCAGGTAAAGAAAGAATTATACCTATTCATAGCAAGATTCAAGCGCTTGTTTTAAAACGTTTTGAAAAAGGAGATTATCTCTGTGCTGAAACAAAAGCAGAGAGGCTCAGATATGCTGGATTTCATAAGTTATACATGAGAGCGCAGTCAAAATACGGAATGTCTCATACGATTCATGAAACAAGACATACTTTCCGAACACGCCTAGATAACGCCGGAGCAAATACGAAATGTATGGATCTTTTGATGGGACACGCTTCGGGCGATACCGGTCAGCGAGTTTATACACATAAAACTTTAGATCAATTACGTGAAACTATTGAATTACTCAGGTGATGATTCTCTCAAACTAGTGACAAACTAGTGACAAATCAATCTTTTAAACCTTATTTACAAGCGTTGAAGCGATATTATAGCATATTCTACCTCTTTTCGACTGAAAACAAACTGCTTTTCCTGATTTCTTTCACAAGTTGGACAGGCAGAGAAATCGATGTTTGCCAGTTTTTGTCTATAAATGTTAAATTTGTGTTAAAACTTTGTAATGATTCTGTTAAAATAAACATGAAACAAGAGAAAAGAAAAAGAGAAGAAACAGGAGAGAGAGAAAAACAAATGAATATCGTAGCGACGGAAATGATCACGCTGGGAGATATCTCGTGGGACATGATCCTCGGCGGATTTGCGCTGTTTTTGTTTGGCATCAAGTTTATGGGCGACGGATTAAAAAATGTTGCCGGCCATAAGCTCCGTGAATACATCGACAAATATACCTCCAATCCCTTAATGGCGGTGCTGGTCGGGATTGTCGTCACCATTGTCGTTCAGTCTTCTTCGGCGGCGACAGCGATTACCATCGGTTTGGTCCGCGCAGGTTTAATGAAACTCGAACAGGCGGCCGGAGTCGTCGTGGGCGCCAACATTGGAACAACGATGACCGCGTTTCTGATCGGTTTAAAAGTGGAACAGTTTGCCATGTACTTTGTATTCATTGGGGGCATGATCATCTCGTTTGGAAAGAGAAAGAAAACCCGGTATATTGGCGACATTATTTTGGGCTTTGGTTTGATGTTCTACGGCTTGAAAATCATGGGCGATTCGTTAAAAATGCTGAAGGATCTCCCGGCCTTTATCGAATTTGCCAAAGTGATGTCGGAAAAACCGGTACTGGGATTATTAGCCGGAACGGTTCTGACAGGTTTGATTCAAGGCTCTGCGGCAACGATCGGCGTTGTTCAGAAGTTATATGAATCTGGTGCGATGACCTTGAATGCAGCGATGCCGTTTGTCTTCGGCGCCTGTATCGGAACGACGGTTACCGGTGTATTCGCAGCCATCGGCGGCAGTTTGGCGGCCAAGCGAACCGCAGGTCTGCATACCTTGTTCAATGTCATTGCGGCGACGATCGGCATGCTTTTTCTGCCGTTTTACATCCAGTTTATCAATTGGATCTCAGATTTACTCCTCATACCGCCGATGATGCAGATCGCGGTCGTACATATTCTGTTTAAGATCGTTGGCGTTATCGTTTATCTGCCGTTATTGAACGTCATGTGCAACTTTATCAAGAAATTGATTCCCGGCAATGAACCGGAACGGATCGAAATCAATCTTGACGATATGGATGCCGGCATTGCGCATCAGATGCCGACGGCCGCCCTGGCCATTGCCAAACAGGCGGTTTTGAAAATGAGCACAGTCGTTGACGCGGCCGTCGACAAGGCCCGTGATTTTATGAATACCCGCGGCGGTTCCGATGAAAAAGAACTCGTGAATCAAACGGAGGATTTAATCAATTCGATTGACACCAAGATCACCAGTTATCTGATGAGCGTATCCAAGGAAAATCTGAACGATCGGGATATGCAGGACTTCAATCTTCATCTTCAGGTTATCAAGAATCTGGAGCGCATCGGTGATCTGTCCGTCAACCTCGTTGAGTTCTTCGACATGGTGCATGAAGACAAAAACGATTTCAGCGACGGAGCTAAAAAAGATGTTCTGGAAATGTTTGAATTATTCAAACATATGCTCAACACCTCGATCTCCATTTATCACGATGAGGATTATGCCTTATATTCAGCTTTGATGGAAGATGAAAATTATATGGACTTATTAGAGTACAAAGCCCGGCAGAAACACTTTGACCGAATGGCCCGCAACGAATGTGCGACCTCTGTCGGCGGCAGTGTTTACTGCGATATCTTGGGTAATCTCGAACGTATGGCAGACCATTGCTGCAACATCGCCCGCTGCTCAATTGAATCCTCCTCCAGCAAGGAAGCTCCTGTCCTTGAACATCATTGATAAAAATAAAGAAGCTGATTTTTCCGGCCCTGCCGAAAAGAATTCGCTTCTTTTCTTTTTCAAATACAATTCAGAATGATCAAAGCGGATCAGACTTTTTCCTTTGTCAAAATCTCAATCCGCTGCGGCATTGTCCATTCCGGATGAAACTGAAACGTAAACATAATCTGTTGGATCAAATGAATATCCTCATCCCAGTCCTCTGCAATTTCTGCCGCGCTCATTCCCTGATGCATTTTCTTCTGTACACTCCGAATCAATTTCGCTAAATATTTCTGCCGTCCTTCCCGCAAACCTTCCTCTTTGCCATCAGCCAGCCCGCTGCGCCGTGCTTGATTCAGCTGCTCCTGCATTTCCATCATTTGAATATTCCGCCGTGTTTCCTCTATGTATTCCATCATTTCCGCAGGAATTGCCATCATTCTTTCCACCGCCTTTCTGCACCCTTCATTCATTCTCGTTATGGCATGAATCCATTTTTCCTGGGCCGGATCACCCGCAAATTTGAATACGGCCATCCATTGTTCATCGGGCCGCAACAATGAAACTTCTTTCTCTTTTAGCTGCAGCGCTCCTTCTATCTCCATAATACTCAGCTGAAAATAATCTGTCAAGTCTATTCCTGTTTTCGCTTTCATCTCAAAAAGATTACCGACATGCATATCCTGTTGTGCGAAAACTTTGAAATCCGTAATCATGATATTCCAGACTGACATCAGATCATCCGTTTCCTTGCCGCGAATCGACTGACCACTGAACAATCGGGCAGCATAGTAAAGCAGACGCAGTTCTTCTGACTTCGCTTTACGCCGCTGCTGCATTTCGAGGTTAAAATTACGATTTCCGTTTATAGTCCCCACAATATCATAACGAATCGCTTTCTGCGCAGAGAATACGACAACTTCTTCATTGGGATTTAAGTTCACTTCCCGAATGGGATAGCCAGTCTGCATGGACTGAAGACAACTATGCAAAGCAAGCCGATTATCCGGATGAGCCATCACATGTTTAAATACCCAGTCCGTAGTCAGGGACAGCCGGTTTGTTTTCTGAGGCCTGACAAATTCAACACAAGGTTTCAGCTTTTGTTTTTGCATACAATCACCTTCACCTTTAATATCGCGGATTTTCTGGAAATTCCTTCCTGATTTTGTCAATTTTTTTGTTTTTTTGCTTAAAACAGACCGCCGTGTTGAAAGTTTTTACATTAATCTATTTTCATCTGGATCTGTACTGCATCAAGAAATAAAAAAAGCCGGCGGAATATTTCCTGCCGACCCTTGAATGAACAATGATAACTCTAATGATAACGCGCCCGGAGCCAGCCGATCAAGGCGCAAAGCACCAAACCTGCACTGATCCAGCCGTAAAGATGGAATAAATCAGTATAGAAGAAATTAGTATAGTAATTCCAGGCCACCCCCTGCAAACGATTGACAACCACGATCAATACTGGAATCTCCAGAAAGGCAATCAATCCAGTCAGTCCACAGCTCTGACCCAGATTGTCCAGAGCGGAAAGCTGCGGCTGCTGCTTTTTCTTCCGGCTGACTTCATACCATGTCAACGCCAGAGCAGCCAAGGTAACTCCTGCGGCAATCCCGCCGATCATCAGCGAACGCTGCCGGCTCAGTGAATCGGAAATCCCGGTTTCAATTTGAATCGGCTGTTTGATCCATGTCATCTCCGGAAACTCCTGGCGCAGCTGATAGATCAGCTCAATCCAATCTGAAGGCTGTTCCGCGAAAAACCACAGCGTCGTCTTTGTACCCGGCTGATCAGCACTGTTGTAAAACGGTTCCACCTGAACCCTTGCGCTTTGGATCATCGTCATCTGCGGCATTGCTGAATCTTTTCGATTGGCTGTATAATACATCGCCTGAGCTTGATTGAAGCTGATTTCAGGTGTCCCGGAAATCGGAAATAAATCATGCAGCGGATTTTTCATTCCGCCATAATAATAGGCTGAATTCCCATCCGCACTGGATTTCACTTCCATGACCGCCAGTTTGCGGGCATTCAGACGATCTTCTTCAGAATCATCGTTTTCCTGTCCGACAGCAAGCAGCTCCGCCATTCTTTGCCGCTGCTGAGCCTGCTGGCCTTCTGTAAACTTGACTTCGTAACAGGCCGTAGCATATCCGGATACCGCCCATTGCATCCGCGGCATTTGATCCATCATCTGTTTTTGAGCACTGGACTGGAATATTTCAATCGTCGCAATCAAGACCAATGTCAATCCCAGCAGAAAGAGTTTTTTCATGTTGTCCACCTCTTGAGTTTACCCTCAGTATAACGAACCTATGGCAAATATGTCAATGTTCTGCAGAATATTTTCTGAATCTGACGCTCATGTGAAAAGCTAAATTCCGCCCATGCCTTTTCCAAACCGAGAAATCAGCTCTGCCATTTCATGCCCTATCAAAATTACACCAAAATTGCACGAGCCGAAAAAAAAGCTCGTTTCCAAGAAAACAAGCTATTTTCGCTTCTTAGCCAAAATCAATATGCTGACCTTTAACCTGATAAATTAAATGCTCGCAGATATTCTTTGTATGATCGCCGGAACGCTCGAAGTTGCGCAGCATCGCAACCAACGGTACAAGATGCTTCATAGTCATCCCTTCCTGCAGCGCAGATTCAATCTGTCCGGTCAGCTGCTCAAACTGAGCGTTGATCTGTTCGTCCTGCTGCGGAATTTCATAGGCCTGCTGAACATCTTCCTGCTCGTAAGCACGCATCGCATCATCCAGCATGGCTAAAAATCGTTCGCCAATGGCGGTTGCCTGCTCAGCGACAAAGGTCGGCTCCGCCGGGCCCTTTTTAATGACGAACTCCGCAACATTTTTCGCATAATCACCGATTCGTTCCAGATCGGAAGCAATTTTGATCCCGGCGATCACCTTGCGCAGATCACTCGCTACTGGTGACAACAGAGCCAGGACAGACTGGGCTTGATCATTGACTTCCTCTTCCATATGATTGACAAAGTCATCCATGCGAATTAACTGCAGCGCTTTTTCCTTATCGCCGGTGTGGATCACTTCCAGAGCCATCTGATGCATCAGTCTGACTTTGCGGTACATCTCGATGATCAAAGCCTGGAATAAAGCCAGGGATTCATCCATTTTCATTGTCTGTTCCTCCTTAATTAACCGAACCGTCCGCTGATATAATCTTCCGTCCGCTTATCCTTGGGTTTGGAAAAAATCGTAAGCGTCTTATCAGTTTCGACAATTTCTCCCAGCAAGAAGAAAGCCGTATCATCGGATACACGCGAAGCCTGCTGCATTGAATGCGTAACAATAACAATCGTGTACGTCTTTTTCAGCTGTTCGATCAGTTCTTCGATCTTCGCGGTGGCAATCGGATCCAATGCTGAAGTCGGTTCATCCATCAAAATCACTTCCGGTTCCATGGCAATCGCCCGGGCAATGCATAAGCGCTGCTGCTGACCTCCCGAAAGCGCCATCGCTGAGTCATGCAGACGATCCTTGACTTCTTCATAAAGCGCCGCCGATTTCAAAGAGCGTTCAACGATCTGATTCAAAAGCTTCTTCTCTTTGACGCCCTGACAGCGCGGTCCATAAGCGATATTGTCATAAATTGACATTGGGAACGGATTGGGTTTCTGAAACACCATCCCTACCTTTGTCCGCAGCTGGACAACATTCATTTTTTGATCGTAGATATTCTGTCCCAACAGATGAATTTCACCTGTGATGCGGCAGTTTTCAATCAGATCATTCATCCGGTTCAGGCAGCGCAGAAAGGTGGACTTTCCGCAGCCGGAAGGACCGATCAGCGCCATGACACGATTCCGTCCAATTGTCAGGTTCAGATGTTTCAGCGCCTGATTCTCCCCATAGTACAGATTCAGGTCTTTCACTTCAAAACAAGTTTCCATAATGTCCTTTCCTTTCTAATGCCAGCTTTTCTGAAGCCGGCGGGTCAAAAATTTTACCGCTATATTTAAAATCAAGACAAAGATCAAAATCATAATGGATATCGCGCAGGCCAGTTCAAAGTTAGGCTGCTCGCCGGACATCACAGACCAAATATGCACCGCCAATGAAGTCCCCTGCTTCAAAAGACCCGGCTTATCGTTGATAAAGGTACCCATTGTATAGATCAGCGCCGCGGATTCTCCGACAACCCGACCGATACTGAGCAGGATCCCGCTGAGGATTCCCGGCATCGCACAGGGCAGCGTAATCTTGAAGATCGTCTGGGTCTGACTGGCGCCCAAAGACAGGGAAGCATCGCGCAGTCCCTTCGGTACGACCAGCAGCGCTTCTTCAGTGGAGCGGATAATCGTTGGCAGCAGGATGATCGCCATCGTCAGTGCACCGAGCAGAATATTGGTGGTCTTAGCGCCCATCAGAGCGGTGATCGGAAAGAGGACACTGACTCCCATTAAACCGTAAACAATCGACGGCACGCCGGTCAGTGTTTCAATCCCAGTCCGAATGAGCATGTTGATGCGGTTTTTTTTAGCCATTTCACTGAGATAAACAGCACTGGCAATGCCGATCGGCAAAGCGATGAGCAGTGATACAAGAATCAGGTAAGCAGTCGTGATGATCGAACCGCGGATCCCGCCGCCCGGTGTCTTGATAAAAATCGAGGTCAGCTTCACAGCTTGCTGATCCAGCGTTTGAGCAACTTCAGCGGCTGTAGCCGATGCCAGCATGCCGGTGAAGTCCGCCGTTCCGGCAGCCTGTGAAAAATCAATTTTCTCAACCTGCAGTCCAGCAGACAGGGCTACCGGTTTGCCCTGTGCTGCTCCGGCACTGGTATCAAAAGCACTCTGCAGCGGGGAATCAGCCGCAACCGTTTCGATTAGAACCAGCTGTTTTTTCTCATGGGAGAGATAATCGACGAAGCCAATCCCCCATTTTTCACTCCAGGCTACACTTTCATCCAGATCCTGCGGCCGCGGATAAAGGCCAGGTTGATTGACTGTTTCATCAAAAGCGACGATCTTGCTTACAGACCAATAATCATTGCGCAGCAGATCCGTATTCATCAGGGACAGGCCGTTGGCAAAAATATAGTAGAACAATGCCGTTAAAACGCCGACAGCCAGCAGACTGCTGAACAGGGTGAGAAATTGCAGAAAGCCGTCGCTGAGCTTCCGCCGGATCAGGTTGGTTTTCAATTCATATTCCCCACTTTCTTTTTAATCAGATTCAGCACCAGATTGGAAATCAGAATGACCGCCATCAGCACCAGGCCAACGGAGAAACGAATATCGTAATCCAATCCGGTTGTTTCCTTTAAACCTGCCAGCATTGTGGAAGTCAGCGTCCGCGTGATATCAAACAAATTGAAGGTCGGTCCGAAAAGTTTGTTGCCGGCAACCATCGCCACGGCCGTTGCTTCCCCAAATGCCCGGCCAATCCCTAAGATCGCACCGGCAAAGATCCCAGATTTGGCACTGGTCAGCACCACTTTGAAATGGGTCTGCGTCGCTGTTGCCCCTAAGGCCAGTGAGCCCAGCTCCAGATCCCGATCAACGGCTTCAATCGCAGTAATCGAAAGCGAAGTGATCGTCGGAAAGATCATGATGGCCAAAAGCAGAATGACCGCCAGTAAGGAACTGCCGCCGGCCGTACTGATGCCGGAATACGCCGCCAGGGTCTTAACTAAGGTTGTAATCACTCCGGCTGCAAAGACGCCGTAAACGACACTGGGAATCGAGGCCAGCAGCTCAACTACCGTTTTCATGAATGGTTTTATCGGTTTCGGCGCAATTTTGACGATGAACAACGCCGTCAGCACTGAGATCGGAAATGCCAGCAGCAGCGCGCCAAACGCAGAGACCAGCGTATTGATGACGATGAAGCCGACGCCGTAAACACCCTGATCCTGCCGCCACAGTGTCCCGAACAGGAAATCCTTCAGCGACACCGTACCATAAGCATAGTTAGGAAGAAACGGCTGGATTCCCTTCATTAAAATAAAGAATGTGATCAGAACGATGCAGCTGCCGGAAATCAGCGCCGCCAGAAAGAACAGCGTCCGCACGGCGCGGTCAGTTTTCTGTTTGCGAATGGCCTGACCAGGTTTGATCCAATCTCGCAGATTTTCTTCCATAAAATCACCCTTCCTAAAAAAATCAGCCGCTTTCTTCAGCCCGTCCGGCCAACAAAGCGGCTTACATCAGAATGCGTTCAATTCAGCTTATTTTACTTCTTCCCAAGAAGTTGTTATTCCCGTAAAGATATCATGAACCTGCTGCTGAGTCAGATCCGATACGCTTGTGTTGGCCTGATTGACAATCGTGACGACCGCATCGATGCAATACTGACCCGAAGCCATCGCCGCCGAAGTGTCTTCATCTCCGCTCTTGAATGCCCGAGAAGCAAAGCCGATATCCGCACGGTTGGCGCCGTCTTTTTCCGAGCCGAGAACACGCTTGTAGCCATCGCCCGAACCCGTCTGATTCATTGTGAACTGGAAGTTGCCCGCCATCGGCTGGAAGGCTTCCAAAGCAGCTTTCAGCGTCTTTTCTACGGATGTGGACCCGCTGGTTGCAATCGAGATCGACGAGTTGTCCTGATTGACAATCGGATGCTTCGCTGCCAGCTCTGCCCAGGCTGTTCCTTTCGTCTTATCGACAACACCGCCGGCCTTTTCCACCACCAGCATGCCTTCCGTTGAATTCTGCATGAAATCCAGGAAAGCGGCGATCAGTTCTTCTTTTTCTGGGCTTTCATAGTCGCCTGCAGCCCGGGTTGTGAACATAAATGGCCGCTGCATACCATAGGAACCATCCAAGACAGTTGCTTCGCTTGGCTCAACCCCTTCAAAGTTCAGGGGTTTAACACCATTGGCTGCAAAGTCGGTTGACAGGGAAACATAACCGATTCCGTTAGCGTCAGCCCCCACTTTGGTGGCCATATCGCCATTGCTGGAAACTTCAATGGCCGATGAGGTCAGCTGCTCCGCAAAATCCCCGGCTTTTTCAAACGCTTCGCGGGTACCGGAAGTCGCATCCCGGGTGTAAACATGAATCGTTGCTGCGGAAGCCGATGGTGTAGCTGTCGCGTCACCTGGAGTATCAGAACCTGATGGAGTGCTGCAGCCAGCCAGCATAACCAGCGCCGCAAGCAGGAAAATCGTTAATTTCTTCATTTCATTCATCCTTTCTTGAACAGTTTCCAGTGTACAGCGCTTCAATTAACAGAAAATGAAGATCGCGTTAAGAAATGGTTAAAAAATAACAGAATCCAAAAAAAATCATGATCGCCAAAAATCAAAGATCACGCAGTTTCTGACTGAAAGGGGCTGTTACTAATTTTGATGCTTTCAAGTTCTGAGGGATGATTTCCAGCTGGAAAAGGATGAAAATTCATTTCTGCCTCCCGTGCATGAACACAAAAAAAGCCAGGCGCCTTACGCCTGAACTCTTGTTTTATTTCGATGAATTGACTGAAATGGGTGATTTTGATGAATGTTCTGGATTTTCTGACAGCGAAACAGGCAGACTGATCTCAAAGCAGGTCCCCCTTCCAACTTCGCTGACAACTTCGATTTCTCCCTGATGGGCGGTCACAATCGCCTTTACAATCGCTAATCCCAACCCACTGCCGCCGCTGGCCCGCGACCGTGATTCCTCAACGCGGTAAAAGCGTTCAAAGATTCGATCCAGATGTTTCGGATCAATCCCGCAGCCGTCATCCCGCACCGTCAACCGCAGCCGGCCATGATGCATTTGCGCTTTCAGCCAAATATGTTCCGGCTGGCTGTGAACCAGTGCATTCATTAACAAATTGGCCAGCGCCTGATGAATTTTCTGTTCATCCAGCCAGAAAACCTCCTGCGTCAGATTCTCCGCTTCAATGCTGACCCCTCGCTGTTCAGCCTGCGGACGGAGTTCCTTGATCAAGCTCTCAAATAACGGCGTCAGTTCACAGGCTGAAGGGGTGAGCGCCAGTGTATTCATCGACAGCCGCGACAGTTTCAAAAGATCCGCCACGATCATTTCCAGCCGCTTTGCTTCTTTCTCAATCTGCAGATGAAAATCCTTCATCGTTTCCGGATCATCAAAGGTATCTCGGTTGAGGATTTCAATCATGCCCTTGATCGCGGCAATCGGGGTTTTCAGCTCATGCGAAGCATCGGCGATGAAGCGTTTCTGCATTCGCTCCTTTTCCATTGCCTGAGTGATGTCCTGAAATACAAGAAGACAGCCGTTGAACCGGCCATTTTCATGAATCGGCACGGACAGGCACTGAAAATCAATGCTATTTCGATGCAGGTTGCGGACGATCGCATTTTCGCTTAAATACGCTTCTTTAAGAAATAGCCGAACTTCCACCGCGATCCGTTCATCGCGGTAATTGATTTCTGCTTCGCTTTCCTCTGTCAGAAATTGGCTGAAGCCCTCATTATACAATGTCAGATGACCATAGGAATCCATCATCGCCAGCGGAGAAGGAATGTTGGTCAGAATGGTCAGAATCTGCTTCTGTTTCAATGACGCATCCTTGGCTGAACTGCGAACCTGCGTTTTTAACGATTGTTCCTTCGTCCGCATTTTTTCGCGCAGCTGATCCTGGCTGTGCCACAACAGCGCCGCCGCAACCAGGCCCAATAAAACTAAGGCGCTCCACGCTTCCAATAATCCCTGGGCGCAGAATAAGGACAGGCCGGCAACCGTCAGAATCAGGATCAGAATTTCTGAGGTTTTCATTCCTTACCGATCCTCTCAGCCTTCAGCTTCCAGCTTATAGCCGACACCCCGCAGTGAGGAAATCCGCACCCCGCTGCCGGAAAGCTTGCTGCGAAGCTTAAAAATATGAACATCGACAATCCGCGTATCGCCGTCGTAGTCAAAATCCCAGATCTCATTGAGAATGTTGTCGCGCGAGAGAACGATCTGCGGATTGCGCAGCATATACTCCAGCAATTCAAATTCTTTCTTGGTTAAGCTGACCGGCTGGTTGTTGACACGAACCTCCCGGCTGCCCAGATCCATCGTCAAGCCGCCCATTTCCAAAACTCTGCGGCTGGTTTTGACGATCCGCTTGACATGCGCCTGGATTCGGGCCAGCAGCTCGCGCGGAGAAAAGGGTTTGGTGATGTAATCGTCGACGCCGGCGTCAAAGGCTTCCAGAATATCTTCTTCCTCATCGCGGGCTGTCAGCATCATCATAACGCTGTCAATCCCCTTGCCGCGAAACAGCCGAACCAGTTCGATTCCGCTGATTTCCGGAAGCATCCAGTCAATGATCATGATGTCAAAACTCTGACTCAGCCCTTTCTCTTTGGCACTGGCACCGTCAGCACAGCCAACAACCTCATATCCGGCGTTTTTTAAATCGTAGCTGATCAAATGACGGATGCTGTCTTCATCTTCAATTAACAGAATGCGCGGCATGGCTTACTCCCCCTTTTCTCCATAGCGGTCAATAATTTTCTGTACCAGCGGATGACGGACGACGTCATCACTGCTGAGCTGCAGGACGCCGATTTCCTCGATGCCTTTTAACAATCCTACGGCATCCATCAGTCCGCTGCGCTGAGACTTCGGCAGATCCACCTGGGTCAGATCGCCGGTGATGATCATCCGCGACTGAAAGCCCAGCCGGGTTAAAAACATCTTCATCTGCGCCGGCGTTGTGTTTTGCGCCTCATCCAGAATAATCACCGCGTCATCCAGCGTCCGGCCGCGCATATAAGCTAACGGCGCAATCTCAATCGTGCCCTTTTCGATCAGCCGCTCGGTCGTTTCCGCGCCAAGAAGATCATGCAGAGCGTCATAAAGCGGCCGCAGATACGGATCCACCTTTTCCTTCAGATCACCCGGCAGAAATCCCAAACTTTCTCCCGCTTCGACAGCCGGCCGGGTCAGAATGATCTTGTGAATCTCACCCTTTTTCAGCATACTGACGGCATAGGCTACGGCTAAATACGTCTTGCCGGTTCCTGCCGGACCCACCGCAAAGACAATCGTTTTCTTCTCCATCGCCTCAATGAAGCTGCGCTGACCTTCAGTTTTCGGCGCAATCGCCTTGCCGCTGTGGGTGCGGGCCAGCACCTTGGATTTTAAATCGCCCAGATCCACCGCCTGCTGCTTGCGCTGCGTGCGGACTAAGTATCGAATTTCCTGCTCGCTGATCTGTTGGGAACGCCGGATCATTTTCAGCATTTCCTGCAGCGTTTCCGCCACTGCCTCAGGATGTTCGCAGCGGATCGTAAACTGATTATCACGGAATACAATGTCCGCACCATACAGTTCACATAAGCAGTTCAGGTTGCGGTCTTCAAAGCCGATCAGTTCCGCGGCTTCCGACGCGCTCAGATGTTCCATTGACAGGACATGAGTCATGGTTTTCCTCCTCGAATTTAAGGTCGTGTCAGATCCTCCAGCAAGGTGTAGTGGATCTTCATCGTTATTGTACCCGCATTCCTGTCAAAAAGTAAAACATTTTCTTTGATAATTTTTTCATCCGCCTGTAACTGCTGTGCAATCTGACCGCGGCAGTCCATTAACAGACGAAAAAACGCCAGGGCATCGTGCAGTGGAAAATCCGGCGCTTCCTGCAGTGTGCTTTCCACGGTATACCACGTATAACCGTAGACCTTTCCCTTAACATACAGCGGCTGCGGCACTTCAAACGCATCTTTCAGCTCATTGTCAATCAACAGATCACCGGGGTGAACAATCTCGTTGATCTTCACTTTCTTTTCGCCATGCTGAACATCAAAACGGACGACCATTCCCTCTTTTTGAGCATAGATCGGCTCGTTGGTCAGCTGCGGTGTTTCAACATATTCTTTATCCGTAAACTGCAGCTGGATCCGCGAACCGGTGCGGGTCACTTCGGTCCAGCCCAAGCGGTCCTCAAAACTTTCCTTGATCAGAAATTCAATCGTTTCGGCCAGATTCTGATCCGTCGTAAAAAAGGGAACGGCATAGCCATTGTCGGCGAGCTGCTGCTCAATCTGCCGCTGCAAAACAGGATCGGTACCGCTGACATCGACCTGAACGATGCAATGGGAATAAAAAGTCCACAATGCAATGGACAAAGCCACCGAAAACAGCCGCAGCGGCTGATGAAACTGATGCAGCAAAAAACCGGCAACACCGCTGGTCTTTACCCGCTCTGCCGCTTCAAACAAGCTGAGAATCCGACGCCGGCTGGTTACCGGTGACCAGAAAACCAGCCCCTCTGGCGTCTGTTTCAGTTCCATGACCTCAATATCCTGTCGGAAGCACTGATTCAGAAAAAACGTCAACGGTATTTTCAGCCGCCAGCAGTCCATGCCAAACAGAAAAGGAAGTCTATTCCGCATCGAACTTCACCCGCCTGATCTGTCCGGACAAGATAATTTCATCGGCGCTGAACACCCGGATATGAAGGCCGCTGCCTTCGACGATCATTCTGCCCTGTTTGGACTCGGTAATAATTTGTTCGGGGCTGACGAGGATCAGCCGCTCAAAGTCTTCGATCATGGCCTGTTTTTCACTGACTGTGATCATCGCGCACACTCCTTCCTCTTTTGTAGATTATGCGCGGGATGCCTCAAACATGAAAAAAGCGTCCCCTAAGAACGCTTTTCACCGGACTGTACCCCATCCAGGTTATTCTAATTTTATTAATTCATCGTTTCCGGAGCTGAAAGCATGGAAAGTCCGGCCGCCAGTTCTTCACTAAGCTGCTCTGTTAAGATCAAATGCTCCACGCTGACAATTTGAATTCCCAGCCGCTGAGCTAAATCTGCGAGAATAAATTCATACAAGCCATGGTTGACCTGCAGCCGGGCTGGAATGCCGGCAGTCAGAATGAATTGACGCAAACCTTCAACCAGCGCCGTACATAAATCCTCACGCTTGCGAAAATTAAATTCCACATGCGTCTGATGACGATTGGAGCAGACCAGCACCAGCATACGGAAAGCAACGGCACTGCCATGTTCCGCCTCCAATGGATCAATCAGACTGACGACATCCAGCTGTGCTGTTTCGCGGGTATGCTTAAGCTGACTGAGTTTCTCGGCCGCCACTTCATCAATCATGCAGGCTGGACCTTCGATCCGAACAGCTCCGGATTTCGGCGTCAGACGCCAGCTCTGATCGCTCAGCTGAACAGCCTCCAGCCATTCCTCATCCGTCGTTTCCCGGCCTGAATACTGTTTTAACACCTCGCTCAGCGCTTCTACAAGCAGACGGGTTTCCTCAATCCAGCGGGAGGAAGGCCGAACTTCCAGAAGTCCACAATGAATATCATTGATAAAGACCTGCAGGTCCCCCTGCTGAAACATAGCAACTTCGGCTTCCTCCGCGCTGAAAGGACGCCACATGATCCGTCTTGCGGCCTGCACTGCCATATGATAGGAATCTTCCATCGCCAGCGAATTGCCGACCAGCTGATCCCAGTCATCATCGCAGATTTCTAATACAGTTTCCTCGCCCATCTGCAGCAAGGACAAGCAAACCTGCGCGTCAAACAGCGGCAGTTCCAGTTTGACATTCAGCATTTCCCATTGTTTATCCCGCCATTGCTGATAGAGATCGGATAAAGCTTGCTTAAACTGCTGAAGCGATCGGCTTGAGCTTTGCATCGTAATATTCCTCCTTGATCTTCTCAGGGTTCCTTTTCAACCCTTTTTCCTTTGTTCCAGAATGACTGGATGACAGTCAGTTTGTTTCTTCTATAATAAAACAGCTGCCCCAAAATGACAAATCTCTTTCTTCTTGAATACTGATTTTCTGACTTCATCCAACTACGAAAAAAGAAGCTTGCGCTTCTTTACTTTGAACGTCTAGCCTTTCTTGCAGCCTCCGACTTCAGTTTACGACGGACGCCTGGTTTTACATAAAACTCTCTTTTGCGAGCCTCAGCAAGGGTTCCGTTGCGAGAAACCTGACGCTTGAAACGACGTAATGCGTCATCCAATACTTCGTTCTCTTTTAAGACAACTCTTGGCATACTTACCCTCCCTTCTGATGCAAGCAGATATATTATAACCAAACCAATGAAAAAAAGCAACCTTTTCAGAACGATTTAAAGAATGTTTTTCACAAATTTTCATGGCGTATTTCCTACATCTTCGTCCAGCCTTCTCCCAGCTCAAATGACAGCGCTTACATGCTGAAAAATCTGATTTTCTTCGCCGTCGATTGGGATTCTACTGCCAGTCGGTTGTAAACTTTCCGATGATCGCTTATGATGGAAGAAAAGATGGAGGACAAACCCATGCAGAATATGAACGAACAGAAAACCGGCAGCCTGATCCGCCAGCTGCGCTTAAAGGAAGGCTGGACCCAAAAGGAACTTGGCAGCAAAATCGGGATTTCAGACAAAGCCATCTCAAAATGGGAACGCGGATTATCGTTTCCAGACATCACCCTGCTGCCTCGATTGGCCGATGTCTTTCATGTCACCGTCGGCGAAATCATCAGCGGTCAGCAGCTGAGTGAGCCGGCGCTCGATCCTGAAGTGTTCGATTCCGTAGTTGCCGATACCCTCGTTTATTCAAAACGCGATACCTTTTCCAAAGGCAAACGCATTTTCTGTCTGATTTTTATCCCGCTGCTTCTGACAGCCATGCTTATATGCGCGATCATTAACCTGGCCGTCAACCATCAGCTCAGCTGGGCTTACTATCCGATCGGCGCGCTGCTCATCGTTCTCAGTCTGACGCTGGCGCTGCTTCTGCCCCACGCTCATCGACTGGAAATATTGATGGGAACCCTGGAGTTTTCACTTATGATCTATCTGGCGATGATCGAAAAACTCAGCGGGACTCAAGGCTGGCTGATTTCATTGGCCTTGCCGATCAGTTTAGTCAGTGTCGTCTGCCTGTATCTTTTGCTTAAACTGCTGATGATTCTCAAGCGCAAGTGGCAGATTCTGTCCTATTCCATGCTGATTCTGGCACTGGGGCCGCTGCTTTCCATCAATCAGATTCTGCGCCTGAATGGTTTGCGGCATACCCTGATTTCCGACTGGATTCTCTTAGGCTGCCTGCTGGGGGGAGCGTTGCTCTTTTACTTCATTGATCTGGCCACACGGCGATAAACAAGTTCGATTTTCCATTCTTAAAGGATCTTACTGACCGCAAAGCAGACAGAAAAGAGGAAGTCACTGACTTCCCCTCCAGCACCGGGATCTTCCCGGTATTTTTTATGCTCAGCCTAAAATAATTGGTTCTTCAAGGCTTAATATCCAACAGCTTCTTGACCGGCCAATAAAGCTACTCCGCTGGAAGTTCCAATCCGATCCGCACCGGCTTCAATCATCGCTTTCAGATCATCAAAGCAGCGCACCCCGCCGGCAGCCTTTACCTGGCAAACATCCCCCACGGTCTGCTTCATCAGGCGGACATCCTCAACAGTGGCCCCGCTTGTCGAAAAGCCAGTTGATGTCTTCACAAAGTCAGCTCCGGCTTCCATACAAGCCTTGCATGCAAACACTTTTTCTTCATCACTCAGCAGGCAGGTTTCTAAAATTACCTTTAATACGTGTTCGCCCGCCGCTTCCTTGACCATTTTGATATCGTGAACAACACCATCAAAATCCTGATCCTTGACTTTTCCAATGTTGATGACCATATCAATTTCATCCGCGCCTTTGGCAATGGCATCGCGGCATTCAAAAGCTTTGGCTTCACTGGTCATGGCCCCCAATGGGAAGCCGATAACGGTGCAGACTTGAACGTCACTGCCTTCCAGCTGCTGCTTGCAGAATTCAATCCAGCAAGGATTGACGCAGACTGTCGCAAAATCATGGTCGCGGGCTTCGGTGCACAGCTTTTCCAGCTGACTGCGGGTACTGGCAGGTTTTAACAGGGTGTGATCAATGTACTTATTCAACGGTTTCATCTTCCTCTTCCTCCTCCGTTTCAAAATAATATTTATGCAAGGCATCGCGGGCAGCTGCCGGATCACTCATCCACGGCTCCCGTCCAAACTCACGATAAATAAACGTTTCATCGCCTTTGCCTAAAATCAAAATCGTATCCCCAACATTGGCAACTTCGATCGCCTGACGGATCGCGTCGTAACGGCTTTCAATGATAATCCGATTAGTTTTCTCAATTCCGGAAGCAATTTCCTCGGCGATCTGAATCGGATCTTCATCGCGCGGATCATCCTCGGTCAAAATGATCAGATCACAGTATTTATCCGCCAGCTGGCCAAACACCGGACGTTTCTTCGTATCCCGCTTGCCGGCTGACCCGAAAACAGAAATGATCCGTTTTTCCTTTGGCGTAATTGCGGAAGCAAACTTGAAGATTTGTTCCAATCCATCCGGAGTATGAGCGAAATCCACGATGATATTGAAAGGCTGTCCTTCCTCAATGCGTTCCATCCGCCCTTCGATCTGCGGAATGGTATTGAGCTGATCCAGGATCTGTTCTAACGGCAGGCCGCCTTCATGCAGCGCCGCGATCACCGCAAGCAGATTATACAGGTTAAACATCGCGACCAGATTGGTCTGGACAGGATATTCCTGTCCCTCATACACCAGCGTAAAAGCGGTTTTATCGGCATTGAGCTGAATATCTTTAGCTTCATAATCGGCCTTTTCCAAGACCCCATAGGTCACAACATGAGCTGGACAATCAGCCACCACCGCCATGCCATGTGGATCATCCTTGTTCGTAATCGCCGTACCCTCGGGTTTCAGCTGGTCAAACAGCCGTTTCTTAGCTTCAAAATAGTTCTCCATCGTACCGTGATAGTCAAGATGATCATGCGTCAGATTGGTAAAAATCGCGATATCAACATCCACGCTGTCGGTGCGGTGCTGTTCCAAACCGATGCTGCTGATTTCTAATGCGCAGGCTTTCATTTGAGCCTCTGCCATGTCATGCAGCGTTTTCTGCAGCGGAACGATATCCGGCGTTGTCAAAAGCGGCGGCAGCTTGGTATCCCCGTATTCAATCGAAATCGTACCGATGTAGCCACAGGCATAGATTGGGTTAAGCAGATTGCGGATCATGCAAGCAATTGAGGATTTTCCATTTGTGCCGGTTACCCCATATACGACCATCTTTTTCGACGGATACCCATAGAAACAGGTAGCAACCTGATTTAAAGCTGCGGTAACGTCACGGACTTTAATATAAATGACATTGGTGTTGTTGCGCTTGATATCCTCGCTGTGAACAATGCACACGGCACCGTTTTTGATCGCGGCGTTGACATATCGGTGACCATCATGGATCATCCCTTTGATGCAGAAGAAAATGGCGTTGGGCAGCACATCGCGGCTGTCCACCATCAGATTTTCAATTTCAATATCCGGAGCGTTGTCAAATAATGCAGATAACTTCATTTTTCCTGACCTCCTTGCGCCTGGGCCACCAGCTGATCCCCGATCATATGCGTACAACAGGCGCGAACCAGCTGACCACTGGCCCATTGCCCTTCAACCTGAACCGGCAGATATTCGCTGCTGTGACCGAACGAAACACCGTTTTCACAGGTTTCAATCAGCACGTCAACCGCCTTGCCGATCCATCGGCTTTTGACCTCGTAATAGCTGCTGCGGGAAAAATCGCCGACTTCCTGAGCGCGCTGCTTTTTTATATTTGCCGGAACCTGACCGCTCATCCGCTGCGCCGGTGTACCGGTTTTCGCCGAGAACGGAAAAACGTGGCAGAAACTGAAGCGGATCTGTTTCAAAAACGCCATCGTTGCGGCAAACTCCTCATCACTTTCCTGAGGGAAACCAACGATCAGATCGGTACTGATCGAAATACCCTCAATCCGGGCGCGGATTTCTTCAACACGCTGCAAAAACTGCTGGGTCGTATACGGACGGCCCATGCGTTTAAGCGTTGCATCACAGCCCGCCTGCAGCGGAATGTGCAGATGCCGGGCAATCTTCGGCTGTTTTTCCATCAGTTCCAATAGTTCATCGGTAATTTCTGTGATCTCAATCGACGAAATTCGAATTCGCTTTAAAGACTCAATGCTGCCCATCCCGCGGATCAGTTCTGTCAGGCTGGTGTTTCTATCCTTCCCATAACGACCGGTATGTATTCCTGCTAAGACAATTTCCTTATGCTTCTGCGCCAGCCGACGAGCTTCCTGTAGCGCCTCATCCAGCGGCAGCGAGCGCTCCCGGCCGCGAGCATAAGGAATGATGCAGTAGGCGCAGAATTGATTGCAGCCATCCTGGACCTTTAAATACGCCCGCGTCTGATGTTCAAATTCATCCAGCGGCAGCATCTCAAACTCGGCCGCCTGCCGCACATCCTGGATCGGTACGATCGGAACCTGACGCTGCTGCAGCGCCTGGTCAATGAGCTGGGGAAGCTTATCCTTGCCGCTGGAGCCAATCAGAAGATCAATCTTCTCCTGTTCGCTCATTTGTTCGGCATGGATCTGAACATAACAGCCTACGGCGCACACCAGAGCATCCGGATTCTGCCGTCTGGCCTGATGGATCTTCTGCCGGCTCTTGCTGGCGGCGGTATTGGTCACCGCACAAGTAAAAATGATGTAAACGTCAGCCTTCTCCTTAAAGTCCACCGTTTGATAACCACGCTGCCGCAGCGCCTGAGCGGTACTTTCCGACTCGTAGGCGTTAACCTTGCAGCCCAGTGTTGAAATTGCGACTGTCGTCATGAATTTATCCCCTTCCATGATGGATATTATATCAAACTTTTTACCCCCAAGGTAGTCTTTTAACGGCGGTTCTTCGCCGCTTTCAAAGAAAAAGGCCTTACGGCCTGTGAATTCGGGCAATTTTGCTTTTCAGCTTCGGCAGAACATATCCGCTGGCACACAAGGCATCACGGATTTGGACAGGATCCTGGCTTAATACCGCAGCCGCTAACGGCGCACCCTGAGCTGGATCCAGCTTTTGTCCGGTACAGACCAAGGAAAGCGGCAGCTCCGTTTCCCTCCCGTCAAACGCGAAGATTTCCAGACAATGCACCCGCCCCTCATACACCGCAAAACCCAGTTCATTCTGAAAGATGACCTGCGGCGAAGCAAAGCCAGCCTCATAAGGCAAGCGTCCGTAGATCAGCGGATCCACGATTTTATCCGCAAAGTTTTTATACATTTTGAAAAACTGCGGCAGTTCCAGGACCGCGGTTTCATGATCGTAAAGCGCATTGATCAGCGGATCAAAAAACGGAATCATGATCAGCTTGCCCTCACTGCTAAACTGTTTCATTTCGGAGATCGCCGCCTGAATTTTCGGTCGGACAAATTCATTGCGTTTGGGATAATCAAGCATATCCCAGATATCCAGCATCTCACGGCGGGTCTGCTCGTACAGTTCTTCAATCTTCTGTTTATTTTTCAAGCCTTCCTCCAGGATGCTCAACGTGTAGACATCCCGTGCGGTTTTCACCGTTCGATCCAGCTGATACGGTTTAAGCAGGGCATTGATGCGCGCGGTTTCCTTGCGGACTTCAGGAAGCTTGAGCAGTTCCTGATCGTTGGCCTTGCGCAGAATTTTAATGATTTTCGGATTCATCGTTTTATGCCTCCATAACAGCCGCTGCCAAACATACCGCAGCAATGGCAGCCGTTTCCGCACGCAGAATCCGCTTGCCTAACGAGCAGCAGCGAAAGCCCTGCGCCTGCAGCTGAGCAATCTCAGCGGGGCTGAATCCGCCTTCCGGACCGATGACGATCGTTGTACTGCGTCCTTTTTCCAGCAGCGTGCTGAACAATCCGCCCTGCAGCGCTTCATCTTCATATGCCACGAAGTTTTGTTCGCTGAGATACTGATCCGCCTCCCTCAGAGCAATCGGCAGGCAGACCTGCGGAATCTGCGTACGCTTGCATTGCTGACTGGCTTCCTGCACAATCTTCTGCCACCGCTGCTGCTTTTTATCGACCTTTTCCCCATCCAGCTTTACCACGGTGCGGCTGGATTGAAATGGTACAATTCGGCTGACACCCAGCTCCGTACATTTCTGCAGCAGCCAATCCCAGCGTTCACCTTTGATCAAACCGGCCACCAAAGTCAATGAAACAGGAAGCTCGCGGTCTTCCTGGATTTGTTCTAAAATCAGAATGCGCCCGTCTGTGTTCAATTGACCGGAAAAAACCTGGCCTTGTCCATCGATCACCCGCAGGATTTCGCCTTCCTTCATCCGCACCACGCGCTGCAGATGATGACGCTGCTGCGCATCCGGTTCAACGAAGTTCTGGACTTCTGCTTTCTGTTGTATAAATATCTGCTGCATGTTATCACCGTGCTTTATTTTACCAGAAAACACACACAAAGGAAATGAAAAACCCGTTTGCGCGGTATAAAGTAAAAGAACAGGTAAGAACACAGCGGGAACCTATGATCATCTTAAGCACACTTTCCGTGCGTTCGCATAAAATCAGATACAAAAATAGCGGACAGAAAAAGCTATAGGTTCAGCGGTCTGACCGACTTCTTGGCCGCAGTTAAAACCAAAATAAAAGGAACAGTAAAATTATGCCGTTCACTGATCATAAGTTTACCGTTCCTCTTTTTTGCTGATTATGCTTCATCCCAGTTCGTGTAAGAACCTTTCTGATTCCATTTCCAGCACACTGTTTTTTAAATAAGAAGGACTTTAATTTTTGCTGTCTTCCGTCTGTTTTGAACGCGGCAGGATTAAGTTCAGGACAATCCCGACGCTGGCTGACAAGGCTGTACCGGACAGCGTGACCAGCTTGCCTAATGGCAGAACCGCACCGCCTAAGCCGATGACCAGCATCGCCGAGGCAATGATCAGATTACGCTGCTGGCCAAAATCAACCTGATTATCAATCAGAACCCGCAGACCATTGGAAGCAATGACACCGTAGAGAATAATCGACATACCACCCAATACTGCACTTGGAATTGTAGAGATAAACGCTGAAACAATCGGTACGCAGCTTAAGACAATCGCGATGCAGGCGGCACCGACGGTAACATAGACGGAGGAAACCTTAGTCATTCCGATCACTCCGGTGTTTTCACCATACGTTGTATTTGCCGGACCCCCTAACAGCGCGGAAATCGAAGTCGCAATGCCGTCGCCCATCAGCGTCTTATCCAGCCCCGGCTCCTTTAAAAAGTTGCGGCCGCAGATCTTGCCTAAGACTGTATGATCGCCGATATGCTCAGAAATCGTAACCAGCGCTACCGGCAGAATCGCGAAGGTTTCCGGTCCGAAATACAGATGATACTGCTTGAATCCTGGCACCGCAAACGGCAGGATGAACTCCGGCAGCGACAGAAACTGACGGGATTCGATGACTTCCATAACGGGTGTAAAATCCACAATGCCTAACGCTAAGGCAAATAAATAACCGCCCAGGATGCCGCACAGAAACGGAATGATTTTGAAGAAGCCTTTGGCTTTGGTGGAGATGAGCGCTGTAAGAATGAACGTGAAGACGGCGGTCAGCATCACTTTCCAGCTTCCCCCGGCGACAAAGCCAGCATTGCTGACGGCGTTGGCAGCTAAGCCCAGGCCGATAACCGCAATCATCGGACCGATGACGATCGGCGGAAGCAGCTTATCAATCCAATCCTTGCCGATAAAGCGAACGATGATGGATACAATGACATAGACCAGACCAATTAAAATCAAACCCGTCTGCGCCGCGCTGACATCTCCGCTCATCGCGGCAACGGCAATCTGAACAGCACTGATGTAAGCAAAAGAAGAACCTAAGTAAACCGGAACTTTAAAACGGGTGATGCAGCTGTAAATAATCGTGCCGATTCCGGAAGCAAACAAAGCAACGGAAATCGGGAAGCCGGTTAATACCGGAACCAGGATGGTGGCACCAAACATCGCAAAGACATGCTGGAAGCTCAGCAAAATCCATTGTGCCGGCTGCGGTTTTTCGTTGACGTCGAGGATCATTTCTACTCGCTGTGACATAAATACCCCTTTCCGGGCTTAATAAAAAGCCCTTTTGATTTTTGCAAAAGGACTTTCCCCTAAGTGTAGTTCAGCCTTGCGATCTCTCTGGATCCGCTTAAAAGCCCTATGCGGAATTTATTATAACACAAGTCAGATCGGATTTCATTAAATTCATCGGAAAAGACCCAAACTCCATCAGGAATGGATTTTATTGATCTGTTCTTATGAATAACAGAACTCAAATCATAGCATGAAAGTCAATGCCGCAGCGGAATTCAACATCGATTAATCCGTTTATGAAACCCACGGATCGGACTGAAATTAGTAATTTTCAAGCAGATAATAGAATTCATCCCGGCCGTCTTGCTTGGCCTGAGCTTTGAATTTCGCAATATCACCGCTGTTTAATTCATAGACGATCATTTCAAAATACTGAATTCGCTGATCGTCATAGGCTTTTTGAGCCAGCGGCAGAACCTGATCATGGGACAAATCGTAAACGAGATTGGACATGATTTCTATGTTTTGATTATCATACGCCCGCACAGCATACTCGGCCTTCTGCTGACTTGACAGATCATCGCAGAGGTTCATGAAAACATCTGTCCGGTTATCATTAAAGGCTTGTTCTATGAGCGTCTTTAAATTCTCAGCACTGGCATAAGAGGACATGCGGTACAGAATCTCCATGCGATGATCTTGATATGCCCGTTTAAGCAGTTCATTGGCTGTTTCGGTTGAAATTTTCCAATTGATGCGATCAAATAAACCATTTTGTTTTTCTTCATAAGCCTGAATAGCCAGGGTATTCATTAATGCCTCAGGCAGATCTTCATCAAAGATAAACAGATAGTCCTGAATCCGCTGATCGTCAATGACGCGCTGTGCATATTTTTCGATGCTCTCCTTGGATAAATCATAGTATAATTCTCTGAAATAGTCGGGACGATTATCCGCATAGGCTCTTTCAGCCAAGCTCTGCAGCTGCTGTGAAGTCAGCCGGCGCACGATGATCTCAAAGAATTCCAGCTGACTGTCCGCATAAATTCGATCCGCCCATTCCCCCAGCTGCGCCGTTGTCAGATCATAAGCAGCTTCTTCAAAATAATCAAGACGGGCATCGGTATAGGCTTTCTCAGCCCAATCCGCCCGCTGCTGAACAGGCAGCGAATAGATCGCCATTTCATAATATTGAATCCGTTCATCCTCGTAGGCTTGCTGAGCCAGGGTCTGAATCTGATCCTGCGGCAGTTTTTGTATCAGCAGATCAAAAGCATCCTCAATTTGATTCTGATAGGCTTGTGTGCAAAATTCAATGACTTCTTCTTCCGATAAGGAATCGGCCAGAACGGCAAAGTAGTCCATTTCTTTAGAAGCGTAGAAAGTCCGCGCCATCTTCACAGCCGATTCAGCCTCCAGTTTTGCGGCAACTGCGCGGAACTGCGCCATTTTATTTTCTTTATGAAAACGCGCGGCCAGCTCCTCTGCCGATTCACTGTAAGGCCCTTCGATGGATGTCAGCAGCGGTGTATTGGAAGCTAAGGTACTGTTGCTGCGAACCAAACGGGCATGCTGCTCAGCCACAGCCTGCCGCACAGCTTCCATCTGTTCCTCATTTTCCATCACCGATTTCATGCTTTCATCAAAGGCCACGCTGACTAAGGAATCTTGATAAGCCCGATTTTTCTCGGTATTCTCTGCCCCGGCCCAGTTTAACGTGACGATATAGCCTTGTGTATAAACGCTTCCGGAAAAGTAGAAAGTTCTCTGATTGCTGGTTGATGTTGTCGTTGTTGCTGTCGCAGCAGCAGAGGGGGCAGGCGCCTTCCAGCTGATCGCTGATCCGCAGAAAATTCCGCTGGCAAACAGCACAGCGCCAGCTGCCATCGAAATAAGCGTTCGGGACGCCGTCGATTTTTTCTCATTCATAATCGCACTTAACCTTTCTTTCAATAAGCTCAGATTCTCATTTAACGTAATTGAAACGATCAGATCCCCATAGGTTCCCTTATCCTTCAGGGAGTGAATCAACGTATCTCCATAACACCGTTTTTCCCGTGCTGAAAGCGGCTGCAGGACTTGTTCATCACAGGCCAGTTCACACAGGCTTTCCATATGTTTGCCGATCAGGCGGACAAGCGGGTTAAACCAATGCAGGCAAACAGCCAGCTGAACAAGCCATTTCGTCAAGATATCCCCACGCTGATAATGCGTCAGTTCATGCCGCAGAATCATCCGCATTTCCTCTTCACCGCATTCTTCGCTCGTCAGAATAATCTGCGGATGGACAACCCCCGGCAGCATTGGCGAAACAGCTAATTTATTGATCGAGATGGGAATGGTCCGGCGGATACCTTTTTCCTGACGTACTTCGTCAAGAATCTGCAAAGTTTTGGGATTAGAAGCTGGAAAGCTGCCGGCGCGAATAAACCGCAGAAATCCCTGATAACTCGTCATTCGCCGCACCATTAAGACAACCGCGATGCTGAGCCACAACACCCAGGCAGCCTGAACTAAATCGTCAAACCAGGCAGGCGTCTGAAAATGCCAGGAAGTTTGGGTTGAAAAGGATTCTGACGTTGATGACAAGTCTGGCAGCGGCTCATTGTCAATCTGCGGGAATATAGTTTCAGCAGGCTCACGCCATTCCTCCCGATGAGTTTCCGGCTGAGCGACGAACGGCTGCGGCTGCCCTTTCCAGGTTTCAGCGGTAAACAGCGTTCCCATCAGACCGGAAACGGGAGAAACTGGAATTAACAGTCGCAGAATGATAACCAACCATAATCCATACCGAAAGCGGAAACTGAGATGATTTTTTAATAGTTTTTCCAGGATCAAGACAATACCCGCCATGCATACTGCAGAGATGGAAACAGAAAGAAAACCGATCAGTACCGTATTCATTTCAATTTTCCCTTCCCTTCTTCCCAGAATTTCTCCAATTCTTCCACTTCTTTTTTATCCAGACACTGCTGCCCAAACAAAGAGGTCAGCAAAGTGCTGACATTACCTCCGAACACCTGATTCACAAACTGAACTGACTGGACTTTCAGATATTCTGCTTCACTGACCTGGGCGATGTATAAGGCTCCCCGGCCTTCTTTCTGACTGATCAGCATCCCCTTGTCAATCAATCTGGAAATAAAGGTTCTGACGGTTGTCCGCTTCCAGTCCTTTCCAGTTTGATCAATCTGATCCAGCAATTCGCTGATCGTGATCACCCCGCCATGATCCCAAATCAACTTCATAATTTCCTTTTCGGAATCTGACATCAATTCCATTTTCGTTCACCTCTTTTTATTACGTTGTGTAGTCAATTATTATACTACATTTTGTAGTCATTTAAAGCAAGCACTTTCAGCATAATTTTAAGCATCTTTATCATTTTTTGTAAAAAGAGAACAGAAAAAGGATCCAAAGGCCTTCCTTGGATCCCACGCATTGTTTCATTTACTTCCAGCGTTCTTCATACCAATTCGGTGTTTTCAAACGTTGATAATCCCCGTTTTCAAACAGGTCATGATGAGGAAATGTCTGGGCTGAAATCAGAGCCTCCTTGCCGATGGTATGGGTTTGAGGATCTAAAGCCTCCGTTAATCCAAAGTGATCCAGTATCGCGGCAACATTTTCATTTTCCAAATCATACTCAGGCACTGCAAAATTAAAATTATAGAATACGACTCCGCCTTGACCCGGGCTTGTATAATGAACCAAGAAGAAGTCTTTTGGATACTGCTGAATGTCAAAATAATCTCGAATGTTCATGGCTTCCAACCAGTTTTTTTCTTCATTCAGCTTCATGGATTCCAGCTGGCTCACATTCGTAATAATGAGCAGCCGCTGAACTTTCCCCGCTTTCACACTGAACTTGACTGAACGATCCGGCTCCGTGTACCAATGATAACTTACTGAAGAACAGCCAGTCAGGATTACACACAGAACAATCAGGAAGAATCCTAAGCTTAACTTTCGCTGCCGTTTTCTCTTCATCATGCCCTTACTCCTTCTATTTCCTTACGATATACCAGACATCATTTCCTGTAAATCCACATTTTCGATAAAATTTTTCTGGCGAATGTGCGCCATCCAGTTTCCCACTCACCGTTGCAAAGCGTGCTTGGTCTTTCAGATTGAGCAGCAGCTGGATCACAAGATCGCGGCCAATTCCCTGCCATCGAGCCTGAGGCAGCACTTGAATCCATTCCAGGCTGATCTCCTGGGTTTCCCTATCCAGCGCAGCAATGCCGCAGGCCAGCGGTAATCCAGTTTGCTTATCCTTTGCCAAAAGCCAGCCTTTAGGATCAAAACTAGCCTGCTTCTGCAGCTGCAACAGCTGCGCTTCGCTGAACTGCAGATCCGCGTAAGCTGCATTAATCATAGCGGCAAAATCGGCAGTCTGCCTCGGTGCGATCAGCAGCTTGGCCTTGGATTGGATACAGGACGGCATCCAGTCCAAGCGATGAAAAAGGCGAAAATAACGAACAGCCTGCCGCCTTTTATCGATATCTATTTTTCCGATTTCTTCCTCATGGATAACTTCAACACCTGCCGGCAGCTCATAATCAAAGCATTTCCAAAAGGGTATTGCAGAAGTACGGCATGGATTTTGAAGGTATTCAGTCCTCGTCAGAATCGCTTGTTTTTCTTTCTTCAGCATCATAGCGCGGTCATTGCACAGGTTTATCCTTGAAAGGACAATTTCGGATCTCCGCCTGCATTTTATTTTCATACATCGCCTGATCTGCCAGTGTAAACCAAGTTTCCCAATCTTGAAATTTCAGATCATATTCAGCAAGACCAACACTGACTGAAATCTGATAATCCCTAGCCGCTTCCCCGAATGAAATCCGGGCTATTTCTGAACGAAAGTTCTGAATCACCTGTTGCGCCTGCGCTTCATTGATCCCCCGGAACAGAATCAGGAATTCATCGCCGCCAATTCGGCAAGCCCAGCCATTATGACTTTCAGCACATTCTTTCAACGCTTCTGACAAGGCCAGAATAACCCGATCCCCCACCAAATGACCATAGTTATCATTCACGGTCTTAAACTGGTCAATATCCAGCAAAGCTATCGTCAAGGGTCTTTCTTCTTTCCAGTCGGAAATTTCCCGTTTCAGCTCATGTTCCATAAAACGCTTATTGTAAAGTCCAGTATAGGAATCATGGGTAGATAATTCATTCATCTTATAGATTATTTCCGTCAGCATTACATTATCCTTTTGATCATGATCCGCAAATAACAGATTGTCCGTCACCTCCTTGATTAATTCCAAAGCGTAATGATCTCCCAGCTCTTTTAACGGTACAGATTCGATCAAGAAGATCCGATGATCCTGAGTTGTTTCCATTTTTATAATCGACCGATTTTCATCCACAGCTAATCGGGATACACAGTTGCGGCATGCGCAATTTCGACTCCACACCTGATAACAATGTTCCCCGGTTGCCATCCGATGCGATTTTTCCCACTCATAAACCTCATACGTATCAACATCAACAATCCGATAGTATTCAAATAGAGGATATCTCTGCGTTTGTTTTTGAATAAACGGTTCTGCTTTTTCTATGTCAAACATAGCTTTCCTTCCTTTCCGTCACGTTGGAATGAATTCCTACTCGTTCTCTTACGGCAATCGCTGCACTCAGCCAATTTATTCAGAAGAAATCAACGATTTATGCGATTGACCCTGATTTATTTTTTATTTACATCTTCACAGGTTTATTTCGCCAGAGCTGAGGATAGTTATTTCTTGTTTTTATTATAACATCAATTTTATCCGAACATTAAAAGTTAGCTCTTATTTTAATTTGTCATGCAAAGAAAAAAGGATGAGCGCTAGACACGCTTCATCCACATTTCTTTTCTTAGCTGGCAGAATAAATCTCAATTACAATTTCAGTAGAGGTTTCTATTTCAGCACCTAACTCAACAGATACTGATTTCACCACACCGTTGATGCCGTCTTTATTATCCACTTCACCCGTAACCTTTACAAAACTTAAATTTTTGAAGCCTGCATTGTTGAAAGCATTTTGAATTTTCGCTTTGCAATCATCATAGCTTGTCCCATTATATACAGTCAAAGGAGCATCTGGAACCTTAGCCGTTGTAACTGGTCTTGGACCCTTGGACAGGGTCAAGGTGATCTCTGTTCCTGCTGAAACGACTTTTCCTGCATCCACAGACTGACTGACAACCTGTCCTGCCGGAACATCGCTGTAATCCGACTGATAAACTTGCTTAATGGTCACACCATCAATAGAACAGCTGTTCGTAGAGCATGGAGCGCTGCCGCCGACATAACTCTTAACTGTAACACCTTTGCCTTTGGATACTTTGCAGGTTACAGTCTTGCCGGAAATTGAACACCCGAAGGTATTGCCGGCCGCAACACTGTCGTTAAACTCACTCGCGCCTTCTGAAAAGCTCCATCCCGCACCGGAATTATTGGCATTTTCAATAATTTTTCGAGCTTCCGCAACGGTCTTATTTTCAAAATCGCCAGCCGCCGGACTGAATGCACCCAAGGAAACCTTGTACCAGACAGTAGAACCCGCAGCTTTCTTTCCTGTTTCATTTTCGATAATCAATCCAGCAGCCTTATCAGAATAAGCCGTTGAACGTGTACCCAGACTTAATCCTAAACCGCTGATATATTTCTTAAAATCATCTTCACTGGAACCGGCTTTATTCTCAACCGTTACTGATTTTCCTTTGGAAATCTGGAAGTTTACTGTCGTTCCCGGAGATAAATACGTTCCGGAATCATAGCCTTGGGAAACAATTGTTCCAACCGCTTCCGTACTTTCTACTTCACTGTAAGTAAACGTCAGATTAGCTTCTGAATTGTTTACCTTCTTCTTGAAGTTCTCGGCATCTTCCTTTTTCTTGCCAATGAAGGATTCCAATTTAATCTTTCCTAACGAAACTTTGACTTTGACTGTGCTTCCCTGTTTAACATCCCCTTTTTCAGGTGTATTGGAGATAACATAGCCATATTCAATTGAACCGCTGTATGCCTCACTGAATTCTCCGACCAAACCGTTATCATTCAGCCATTTCTTTGCTTCATCCTTGCTCATCTTCGCCAGAGATTTCAACGTCACCGTTTTTCCCAAAGATAAGGTTACTGTAATTTTATCGCCGGTTTTAATTGTTTCTCCAGCTTTTGGATCCTGCGAAATCACTTTGTCTTTCGCGATCTTATCACTGGCTTCTTCTTTCCAGTTGATGGTCACCTTATTCGCCTTCGCCCAGTTTGTAATCTTCGCCTTTGTATAATCACTGAAGTCCGGAACAATAATCTGTTCGCCTGTTCCATCCTCGCCTTGGGATATCGTAAAGATCAGCATTGTGCTGCGCTTAACAACGGTATCCGTTACATTCACTTTAATGAATTTGCCTTTTTCGATTTTTTCATCCACTGCATATTCATAAGTTACATCCAATAGTTTGTTCGTTTCCACAAACTTTTCGATTTCTTCTTCTGTCATGTCCTTAAAATCCGGCAGCGTGACTTCTACATCCGGATCCGGACCTTTGGAGAATACAACCGTCAGAACGCTGTCTTTGTTCAGCTTCTGTTCTGAGGCAATACTCTGCGAAATCAGTTTATCCTTTTCTACGATATCACTGAATTCGTAATCAATTACCAGCTGACTGTCTGCCAGCTTTTTCTCAGTTGCCCATTGTTTGATTTCTTCAACAGACTTCCCCGAGAAATCTTCCACCTGAATCGCTTTGCCAGGCAGCGTCAACAAAACGACAACGGCTGCAATTGTTGCAATGGCTAATACGCCGACTGCACTGAGCAGCGCGATCGTCTTTTTATTCGTAAAATCTATATTCATATTGCCCTCCTGTACGCTAACAAGTATAACATAATTTTAAGCCCTAAAGAACGGCCTTTGTAGACTTTCTTTGGAAGTTACTGGCTTGAATTCTTACAAATTTTTGAAGTCATGAAAAGATTTTCGTGTTATGATAAAAATCATCACGAGGAGGAATGAATATGGAAACTGAACAGCTGATTCAGCCAGTGGCGGCATCACTGAACATCGAACCATCTCAGGTACGAAATACATTAAAGTTATTAGAAGAAGGCAATACAGTTCCTTTTATCGCGCGTTACCGCAAAGAAATGACAAAAGGACTGGACGAAGAACAGATTTTATTTATTCAGCAGCAGGTTCAATATCTAAGTAATTTAGAAAAACGCAAAGAAGACGTGCTGCGGATCATTGAGACCCAAGGCAAGCTGACCGAAGATTTACGGAAGCAGGTTCTGGCCTGTACCAAGCTTTCGCAAGTAGACGATATTTACCGGCCTTACCAACAAAAGCGCAAAACACGCGCCACCGATGCGGCAGCCAAAGGACTCACGCCGCTGGCGGATTGGATTGCTTCCTGCCCGCGTTCAGGTGATCCAACAGTTCAGGCCGAAAAGTATGTTAACGATCAGGTTCCTACAATCGAAGAAGCGCTGCAGGGAGCTAAAGATATTTTGGCAGAACGGATCAGCGATGAAGCAAAACTGCGTTGGAAGATAAAAGAACAGATCGAACGATATGGCTTTATCCTCTGCAAGGAAAAGAAAAAACATGCGGATGAAAAACAAGTTTACAAAATGTACTATGACTATAAAGAAAAAATCAGCACTCTGGCTAATCATCGCGTCATGGCCATCGACCGGGCTGAAAAAGAAAAGGTCATCACCGTGACGCTGGACTACAACCAGACATTTCTGATCAACTATGCCATCCGCGGGATTACGCATGAGCGCATGACAGTCTGCCAGAAGCTGATTGAAGAAGCGGCCGGGGATGGTTTAAAGCGACTGGCCTTCCCTAGCGTCGAACGGGAAGTCCGCAGTGAACTCAGTGAAAAAGCCCAGGCCCAGTCCATTGAAATTTTCTCAATGAATGTTGAGCGGCTGCTTCTTCAGCCGCCGCTGGAAGGCAAGATGATTCTCGGCGTGGATCCGGCATTTCGAACCGGCTGCAAGCTGGCAGTGATTGATTCAACCGGCAAAATGCTAAAAATCGATGTTTTCTATCCACATCCGCCGGTGAACAAAAAAGCCGAGGCCAAGGCTAAGCTGTTATCCATCCTGAAGGATTATCCGATTGAAGTCATCGCGATTGGCAACGGCACTGCCAGCCGGGAAACGGAAAGCTTTATCGCTGATGTTATCCAGAAAGAAAATCTGAGTGTCGATTACACGCTCGTTTCCGAAGCCGGCGCCTCTGTCTATTCCGCCAGTGAATTAGCCCGAAAAGAATTTCCGGATCTGCACGTCGAACAGCGTTCCGCGGTTTCAATTGCCCGGCGGATTCTGGATCCGCTTTCTGAATTGATTAAAATTGATCCGAAAAGTATCGGCGTCGGACAGTATCAGCATGATTTACCGACCAAAGCTCTGAACGAACGGCTGGATTTTGCCATTTTAAAAAGTGTTAACCGCGTCGGCGTCGATGTGAATACAGCTTCCAGTGAACTTCTGTGTCATGTTTCTGGTCTGACAAAGGCTTCCGCCAATGCAATTGTCGCCTACCGCAATGAACACGGACGTTTCTATAACCGCCGTCAGCTGTTGGAGGTTCCAAAATTGGGCGTTAAATCCTTTCAGCAGGCTGCTGGATTCTTACGCATTCATGATGGCGAAGAGCCGCTTGATCAAACACCGATCCATCCGGAAAGCTATCAAGCCGCGCATCGTTTATGTCAACTGTTAAGCATCCAGCAGTTAGGCAGCGATGAGTGCCGGGAAAAACTTAACCAGCTCAATCTTGAAGAAACGGCTGAACAGCTGAACACAGATGTTTATACGCTGCAGGATATGATCGAAGCAATTTCCCAGCCGCTGCGCGATTACCGTGAGCAGTTTGATGGTCCGATGCTGCGGCATGACGTACTCACCTTGGAAGATCTGCATCCGGGAGATGAACTGGAAGGTGTTGTCCGCAACGTTGTTGATTTCGGCGCCTTCGTGGATATCGGTTTGCATGAGGATGGCTTAGTTCACATTTCCAAAATGGTGCAGGGACGGATTTCTCATCCAAGTGAAGTCGTATCAATCGGCGATATTCTCAAAGTCTGGGTTTACGGGATTGACGCAGAACGGCATCGGGTTCAGCTGACTATGATTGATCCTCATCATTAAATCAGAAAACTGTCTTCATCTCGGAAGACAGTTTTTATTTTTCAGCAAAGAAGTTTAATCCTATATTCACTTTTTCTGCTTGACACTCTGTTTGATTTCAGATAGTATGTAAACAGACCGACCGTCGGTTTATAAGGAGGAGTTATGGTAAGGAATAAACATCCGGAACAAACATTTGAAAAAATTGTAGAAACGGCCGCCCAACTATTTGTTGAAAAAGGCTACGAACAAACCAGTATTCAGGATATTCTGGATGTTTCCGGTCTTTCCAAAGGCGGTCTTTATCATCACTTCAAATCCAAAGAGCAGATTTTTGAAGCCGTGATGGAAAAACGTATTCTGTACGTCAACAATCTCTTCCATAGTTTAATCCGTGATACACAAGGTGAAAATGCCAGAGAAAAGCTAAAGAAAATACTTTATAAGCTGGCCATTGATGCCAAAACCCATTCACTAGACCAAGCTGTTGCTTCTCACGTTCAGCCTTATTTTGTTGTCGGAGGGATGCAGGGATGTGTGCTGCACGACGCACCGATTATTGCAGAGTTAATCCAAAGAGGCAATGAAGACGGCTCACTGCAGGTTGATCAGCCCGAACTTTGCGCAGAAATTTTCTTAATTTTGCTTAATTACTGGACAAATCCTGTCTTATTCAGCCGAAAGCCGGCAGAAACTAAAACTCGGCTTGACTATCTTCAAACCATGATGAAAAAACTAGGTTTGGATATTTTAGACGACGCGTTGATTGCGGTATTATTAAAAACAACACATATAAACAGCGGTCTGGATCAATCACAACAGAAAAGATCATCTTAAGTTAAAAAAGGCTGGATCAACAGCCTGTTTCTTAGGCCGAATAAAGACCGACGGTCGGTTTTGTATTATTGTATTTCTATATTCTAACCACTTTGACAGCCGTTTTATTTTCAATCTTTCCATGGAGGTAAACTATGAATCAGGAAAAAAACATTTTATCCATCAAGAGAAACTCAAAAAACCCATCAGATCTAACGCGTTCTGTCCTCGATCAAACGTGGAAAGCTTCAGCTAAAACCGCAGCGTTTACGCAATCGCTGATCGAAAAATCGAAGACTCTGCGTACCCCTTCTCCAGCTGTTGACAGAATCGGAACGAAAATCAGTGGAATCGTCAGTGCCGGACTGCTTGTTGTGGGAGCTGTCCAGTTTCTGACTAGCAAACCGTTATGGGGTTTGGGAACTGTTTCCTTTGGTGCGATTTCCTTACTCTCTAACCGATATCACGCTCATAAGATAAAAGTGCAAAAATAATATAACGATACTGACATCGGAAATGAAATATATTATTTCGCAATTATTTCATTCTCTCTGTCGATTCCAAGCAAGAAAAAATGCAGATTCAGATTGCTCTGTTTCTGCATTTTCTATTTATTCAGAAGGTGTTTCTTCTTCACTGTTTCCCTCATCCGGCGTCGGACTTGGGGTTGGAGCGATCAGCGAGCTTGGACGTGGTACTTCAACCGGCTGGTCCTCAAGCGGCAGATCAGATACCTGAACGGCATTGGTCAAAGGTGTTTCTCCCTTGTCGTCACCGCCATCAATATTCGGACCATTCTGTGTAATACTCAGCACCATTCGATAACGAACCGGTGAGATAAACAGAGCATAACTGCGCTCACCAACAGTGACCGTTTCAATCGCGCGCGAATAAATATCAGTCATCTCAAATATATCACGATATCCTTCTGCACTGATATCCAAATACAGTCGATAATCGCCTTCCGGCAGCTGACTTAAATCTGCAGCGCTGGTAAAGCACGCATTTTTCATGCTGAACTTAGAACCCAACATTTCCGCATAGTCTGCCGAACAAGCCTGATTCTGAGCTTCCAGCGGATAGGATACGCCATTCTCGTCAACCGCAAGCAAAGCATGAGAAGCCTGCGCATCCGCTTTAAACTGTGTATTGTAAATCCACGCCATACCATTGAGATTCAGCCGTCCGCCTTCCAAAGACAGCTTCGTGTAATCAAATGCAGAATTTCGTTTTGTTGGCTTTTTAATCAACGTATAATCTAGATCTGATTTTTCAATGTTAATTTCATAACGGTAATTATACAGCTGATTTTGTACAATCCGCACCTGATATTCATTCAGCATTCGAACTTCAGGAAGGAAGTTATCATCAAAGCTGGTCAAATTCGCATACATCTTAATATCACCATTGCGAATCTGAATTTTTACAGAATAACTGCCTGGAGTTAACGAAGCCAGATCCACCGAGGCGCTGAAATTGATCTTGCTGTAAGTAAATCCATCGTAGAGATTGATTGGATTTGGAGCCAGCAGCGTTGCCGCATCAATTGTCGTGACTTCATTGGTCTCCAAATTGGTCAGAAGCAGCTGGTGAGAAACTTCTGAGTCTTCCTTGAAGTCATAGCCATTAATGAAAGCTGTGCCTTCGATGGATAAAGTATGCTCATCCGCATATTCAAACTTGGACAGTACCTGACGAACCGTACTCTTCAGATGGTCATCCGGCTCTCCGCCCTCTTCATTGCCGCTCAACGCAACTGTCATAAACAGAACGTTGTCCTTCACACTGAAGGTTAATGTTTTATTTCCAAGTTTCTTTGTTTCCGGAACAGTTTCTAATGCCCCGATATAGAAGCTGTCGTTGTAATCACTCAGCTCGCTGTATTCAGTCCGGATTTCAAAGAAGTAGCTGCCTTCAGACAAGGTTGTCAAGTCCAGCGCTTCATTTTTAAAGCTAACCTGTTCCTTTTCAGCAACCGTGCTTGTTAACTCAAACTCCTTGGTATCATAATACTGGTTATAAACTACCAGCTTCTGCGTTACCTTGTTGGAATCTGTGACATAAATTCCCGGACGATAGCTCTGACCGCTTATTGCCATCAGATTCTCCTTCCAAGCCATTGATGTCACTTTCTGAACAGGATCTCCTGTCGGCACTTTCCCGATCTGGCTGTTGTCAAAAATTCCGGCAGACAGCTTGGAAATCTTGGAGCTTTGCAGATAACCGACACTGTTCTGCCAGTTATACGCTTCATAGCCGTTATTCTTATGCGGAAGTAGCGAACCATCGGCGCGGACACCGTTAGTTGTTGGGAAACCTGTCCAGCCATTGTTTTCTGACTGCAGAATAACCGTAAAGTCATTCTGATAAGTAGCCCCGTAACGCGTTGTATATAGCGTCTGTGAATTAGCGTCTGCATAGCGCTTGACAGCCGCGTCATATTGATTGATGACGCCCAGCGAATAAGTTCCGTAATCTGTCAGCGAACCATCGTTACCAGAAACATACTTGTCCACCTGATAGGCCAAAGCCGCTATTTTGATTCCCCAATACGGGTCAGACGCATATTTGACATTAAAGCCGCTGCCCTTGTTTCCCAAATGAGAGCCAAAGAAACGGGCATCATTGATATCAAGATAACCGCGCAAATTGACTGCCATATGCTGGGTCACTGCCGATTCAATATTTTCATATTTATCAGCACTGCCGCTTGGATTCGAGTCAACCGCATTCCAGCCAAACAAGTTATTTTTATTAATCGCAATCTGTGAACGTCCCCAGCCAGATTCCAAAAGTCCCATACAGAACGCCAGCAGTGCGTTGACGCCGTAGGTTTCCTGAGCATTGACAAAGAACCAGCCGGAATTGACCATTTTTGATTGATTGCTTTTTAACTCATCATAGTTATAGGCAATCTCGGTATAACCGCGGCTGTTAAGAAAACCATTCAGCTGATCACCGTTCAGTTTAGTTCGGCTGCGCAGCGGCAAAAACTCATAATAGTTATAATACTTTGCCGGACTGCCCTCAACTATCACCGGATTCTGAAAATATCGATCCGTATACAGCGCGTGCATATCGTTCGTATAATAAACTGAACCAACATTCATCCAGCTTTCAGCCGGCCCAATTGTCTGAGAGTAATCCTGCGGTGTATCTGATTTTGCCCAATACGACCAGCAGTGATAGATCAGTTCCTTATAATTTCCGTTTTGAACAACCTCGTAATAGCTCTGTCTTGGACGAACCCAGAACGGCGACTCCCAAGGACTGCCGTCATTGTTGCCGCCCAATAAAATCCGCAGATTGTTCGTCAAGAATTTCGTGGGTATCAAATCGACCTGATCCAGATTGGTATATCCGTCAAAACCGGTCAGGTTGACCGCAATCCGGCCAGTTCCATTTCCGGTATTGTAAGAATACGTTCCTTTATAGATCATTTCACGATGACTGGTCACATACGTGATTTTCTCATTGGTCGTCGTTGACTGATACTGTGTGATATCCATAGTCGCATACGCCCGCCGTGAACTGCCATCAGCATAGCCTCGCCGATAAGAATAACTGGCTGCTACCCCAGAGGTCATCGCGATAATCTTCGTTGGCGATTTGCTGGAGCTGTGCCGTACAACCGCATCATTACCATGAGCATACATTTCATTTTTAGCCTGAGTGAAATCATTGTAGCAGCCAATCGTGCTGAAGCCGCCGCTGTCTGTTACATAGGCAACTTCAAAATTGCTGCAGCCCATGGGATAGGTTTCGTCCGCTTTCACATCCATTTTTCCATTAGCCGAGGGATAACCCTGAACCAACGTTACAGCCATTGCCATAGCTAAGGCCATCTTCCAGATTTGTTTCATCGTCTTCCCCCTTCGTTATAAACTGACGGTAATTTCAATCCAGTTTTCCTGTCCCTTGATCTTCAGCTTCAGCTTGCCTTGATAAGTGATCGGTTCTTTGTCCGGATTATAGGTAATGAAGAATAAGACACCGCTGTCTTTTTCTTTGATCGTTTTGCCGAGGATGTTGTCATATTTCTCGGAATGGAAATTGGCCGGGAGTGCCTGAAACGTATTGCCGCTGCCTTCAACCTGATAAACCGCGTCTTCGACTTCCAGCTCATCGCCCCAAAGACTAACCGCATCCAATCGGAAAACATATACTTCCGCCGTTGACGGAAGCCCGGCGGTTTCCAACGTGCCATCCTCAAATGTGCGATACATTTCCTCAGATGCAATCTGAAAAGCAACCTGAACCTGCATCTGATAAGTCTTGCCGTCGGTGATCACATCTTCCGCGACATAACCCAGCATCTCGCGCGTCCCGCTGGCTTCTTTCAGATTTAATTTGAGCGGATCATTGCTGCCAAAATCAATGTTGACGGCAGCACTCTGCGCCGTCTTGCCCCGGATCGGCACAAAGATATTGGCAACATAACTGTCTTCCTTGGAAACCAATTCGAACCAGACATTCTGCTTGCCGATATAGAGTCCGTTTTTATCCAGCTGATCTAAGTAACTGTCAATTTCATTCAGCTTGATGCCTTCATCGGTCGTGAAATGCTCCAATGAAATATTGATTGGTTCCTGGGCTTTAACCCGGATTTTGGCGATCGCAAACTGAAAGTCCAGTTCGTCAAAGCGATAAACGGTCGCATTCACCAGATCAACTTCAACGGTATCCAAACCTTGTGTTTCCTGCGGCTTTTCCTGTCCGCCCTGTTCAGCCAGCACCGGCTTTTCCGTTTCTTTGGGCAGCTGCGATTCCGAGCGATCTTTTACAATCATTCCGAAATAGATCGCTGCAGCGGCAAAGAGTATCAAAACGATAGCCAAGCCGCCGGCCAGCAGCATCGTCGTTTTATTCTTCATTTTTCTCATAAGTAACATTACCCCAGTCTAATGGTATTCTACCATAAACCGGGGCACGTTAAAACCTGTTTTTCCTTACCAATATTAACCTTTCATCAAATCAGCAAATAAATGCCGGCATAACAAGATCACAGTCAGGATCGTCAGATAGTCTGCAGCCGGCTGGGCCATAAAAATTCCCAGCTGACCCAAAATTGTCGGCAAAATCCAAATAATCGGGATGTAGAACAATCCCTGCCGGGCTATCGACAGGAAGAAGGCTGAACGTTTCTCGCCCAGCGCCTGCAGCAGAACCGCCGCTATATTATACGCTCCCACCACCGGCATGGAGACAGCATAACCATACAGCATCATCCGTCCCATTTCAATGACCGCGCCGTCCCGCGAAAAAATCTGAACGATCTGCGGCGCCAGCGCGATATACAGAACGGCCGCAAAACAGCCGTACACCGTCACCCAAAGCAAAGCACTCTTTAAAGCCTGACGCAGCCTTGAACGATTGCCGGCTCCATAATTATACGCCGCGAACGGCTGGAACCCCTGCGCAAAACCGATGATCGCAAACATGACTAAATTCAGGCACTTCTTGGCAATTCCAATGCCGGCCAAAAAATCCGTACCATACACACTGGCCTGCATCGCCAGGCAGCTGTAGGTGACGCTGGGCAGCGCCTGCCGGGCAAATACCGCTACACCCAGACTGACTATTTCCTGCACCGCCGTTTTATCCAGCATCCACACCCGCGGATTCCAGCGCACAGCCTCAGCTTTAAACATTAACCGCCACAGCAGCATCGCTAACGAAATGCACTGCGCGGCCGCTGTCGCCCACGCTGCCCCGGCTATTCCCAGATTCAGACCCCAGTCAAACATGAAAATCGGATCAAGAATCAAATTTGCAGCAACGCCGGTAAAAATTGCCGCCATCGGGAAATTTACATCCCCTTCGGCCCGCAACAGATGGACGATCGTCAGTTTGACAATCTGGGAGAACGCGAAGACCAGAAGGATCGTCACATACTGTGCCGCATACATCGTCACATCGCCTTCCGCTCCGAACATCCCCAATAACGGCCCCAGAAAAACGATGAACAGAATCGGCAGAACGATTGAAATCAAAACCACCAGCGTCATCGTTGTCTGTACAATCCGGCTGACCTGTTCATGATGTCCCGCGCCTAACTGCCGTGAGATATAGCTGCCGGCACTGACGCCTACCGATTCACCAAAAGCATGCGTCAGCATCATGACCGGCATCGCTACGGTAGTCGCTGCGATCATCGCAGTGTTGTGCAGCTGCCCGATGAAAAACGTATCGGCAATATTATAGATGGTTGTGACCATGGAGGCCAGAATGGAAGGAACCGCCAGACGGATCAGCGCTTGCTTAACCGGCATGGAATCGAGAATTAATGATCTGTCGGCATTTTTATTCATCGTCATAATATCATCACCGAATTAATTATCATGCAATCATCAACGAATGTCAAATTTTGTCGTCTCTTTCGTCAACATTTCTCACTTACTAATTTACTATCGTAAACTAACGTGATAAGATGTTCACAGATATTTTATTTTACCAAGGTAAATATTTTATCTAAATAAACTTTTAGGAAAGGAGAACTTATGAGTTACAAAAAAGGAATCTCACGTCGTGATTTTATCAAAGGTGCTGCTGCCAGTGCCTTTGGTGTTGCGGCTGCAGGGCTTTTGGCCGGATGCAGCAGCGAATCCACGACTCCCTCTGCCACACCTGATGCTCCAACCGCTTCTGCCCCAGCCGGACGAATCACCGGTTATTCTGGACCCGGCGACTGGTTAGGCGAAGCTCCGGTCATTACCGATTATGCTGAAGAAATCGATGTCGATGTCGTGGTGGTCGGCGGCGGCCATGCCGGCGTACAGGCTGCCTTGGCCGCTGCGGAGTCCGGAATGAAAGTCGCTGTGCTGGAACGGATGGAAGAAGATATGTTCACCTGGTATGGCGAAGATATTGGAGCGTTCAACTCCAAGCTCCAGCAGGAAATTGGTTTTGGCACCTATGATCTGGGCGAAGTCGTCAATGAATTTGTCACCCGTTCTGGCGGACGCTGCTTCCCGGCCATTGTCAAATCGTATGTTCACAATTCAGGACCGACGCTGGATCATATGCTGGAGGTCGCTAAAGAAATGGGTGTCGATCCAAAAGCCTACACCTATGATAATACACCGGATGGCTGGCTGATCATGCAGGCCAATATGGATTATGCCAAAATTCAGGCAGGACAGGATCTGTACGATTGCCTGCGGTATGACTACCCGATGACTCCGGGCACCAAGACATGGGCGGCGACCGCGCAGTTTATGGGACAGTACAATGACCAGCCAATTCAGGGCGTTGCGGCCAACTCCGTTCTGCCGCTGATCAATCAGGCCTGCATCGACAAAGCTGTACAGCTGGGAGCGCAGTGGTACTATGGTACCGAAGCCGTGGTGCTGCTGCAAAATGAAAGTAAAGAGATCATTGGGCTGGCCGGCAAAGCCAGCGATGGCCGCTACATCAAGTACAACACCACCAAAGGTGTCATTCTGTGCGGCGGAGATTACGCAGGCAATGCTGACATGTGCTGGGCGCTGCTCAACGAATATATGGAACGCTTTGAACGGGCGGGCGGCGAACAGCCGGACTTCTTCTCCTTCATGGGCGGACGCAAGGGCGAAGCCGTCAAAATGGGCTGCTGGGCCGGCGGAATGATCGAACCAGCACCGCGCGGAAGCATGCTTTTAGGCGGCGGACCCAGCGGACCTTGGGGCTGCAACGCGATGCTGTGGCTTAACAGCGAAGGCGAACGTTTCACCAATGAAGGCAATCTCTCCGCTGCGCAGACGGCCTGTGCCCGTCAGCCGGAAGGGACACTGTGTTTGGTCACCGACAAGAAGTGGCTCAAATCCGTTTGTGCTTCCGGCCTGGAACATGGCGGGCCGAATGCCGGACGGCCGCAGTATTATATTGATCTGATCAACGATATGGATGCTTTAATCAGCGGACCGGAAGGTGGCACTGTTCGCGGCTGCACCGTTGCGGAACGGATGGAATCCACGGTCATCAAAGCTGATTCTTTGGAAGAACTGGCGGAGTATCTGGGTTACAGCGGTGAAGCAAAAGAAGCCTTCCTGGCTTCGATTGAAGCTTACAACCGGCTGTGCTATGCCGGAAAAGACACCGATTTTGGTAAAGATGCTTCCTGCATGATTCCAGTGGATGAAGCCCCATTCTACGCTGTCAAGAGCGCAAAGAATGACAAACCGACGCCGATGATGGTGACGATGTCCGGATTGGTTACTGATAAACGACAGAATGTGCTGGACATGAGCGGAAAGAAGATCAAAGGTCTTTACGCGGCCGGCAACTGCCTGGGCGGACGCTATGGATTAGGCTATTCTACGCCTTGCGCAGGCAATTCCATCGGCATGGCGGTAACGCATGGCCGGCTGGCAGGTCAGTTCATCAGCGAAGAATAATGACTTACGACGGATAAGTTTGCTTGTCCGCCGTTTTTTTATAAGAAAAAGCCGCAGGCTCAGCGTTCTCTGCTTTGTCTTCGGCTTTTTAATTATCTTATAAAACTGTCCAATCAGGAATTAAACTGTTTTCGCGGCTTCCATCAAAAGATCTTCATCCCATTCCTGCGGTGTCCAGGCCAGCTCGATGTCGCAGCGAACTCCCCGTGGCTGATCCTTGTTCCAGGCCTTGCGGCGGCTGATCGGATAGTCCAACTGAAACTGATCATCAAACACAACTGAAATCAGATTGCAGGTCTGATATCGTCCGCTGCTCATCCTGCCAACAAGCGTACAGCGGGCGGATTGAGAAGCCAGCTCAGCCAGTTCTTCCGCAGCACCGGCAGTCAGAAAATCAAGAATTACAACCGTTCTACGCTCTGCATTAACGGGATGGATCAATTCTTCCTCATCCACTCCCCAATCCGCCTCTGTTTCCAGAATCCAGCCCAGACCGGCTTTGGCTTCGAGTTCTTCAATCATTTCGCTGATCATCGGTTCCAGCTGCGGATCTGATTTCATCGCTTCCAGCTGTTCGATGCGCCGACGGCAGTTCTTCTCAGTATAATGGGTCAGAAGTCCCTGACCCTCCATCACTTCCGCAATCGACATCGGATGATCAAGGATATATGGCAGCAGACAAAGCATCGAAGATTCCCAACCCTCCTCGCAGCGTCGCAAATCCAGAATCACCTTCTGAGCCTCTGCCAGCGCAGTCTGATGCGCCTCCACCAAAGCTTCCAGGGTTTCGTCAATCCGTTCAATCCGCAATACCGCACAGCCTTCTTCTATCGCAAATGTATTCGTTTTCACGATTTCCCTTTTTGGAAATCGCCGCAATGTCAATTCATGAATCTGGCCGTTTCGCCGCACTGATATCCGATCCGCCATCTTTAAAAAGCCGGTCCAGAGCTGACGTTCCTTTTCTTCCGCGTAAAAGATTTTCTTATTCAGCGTTTCGGTATAAAAGCTCAGCGGCTGACCGTTAATCGCAACAATTTCATCCTTTGGCTGCAACCGGTCTTCTTCCCTGACCTCGCTGATCGTCAGCACTGCGCCTGTCCGACGGGTGAAAAAGCCATTAGTAAAGGGTTGATAATCAGAATCTGGACGGCGCTGAAAGCGCAGATTGCGGTCTGTCGTCTCTGCCAGATATTGATTGACCTGTCGGAAAAATAAATCCTCATTCAGTGTCTTCTGCATAAACGCCGTGCCTATCGTATGGACGTAAGGCCGCGGATCATGATGATCCTGACACATCACAAAGCCGGCGTAATCTTCTTTTAGAGTATGGACAATTTCCTGAAATAATTGATCATAGCGGGGCATAAAACTCCTCCTTTAAACACCGGCTTCATTGTATCACAGTCCGCGGAAGCCAACAAGGTTTACTATAGTAAATTATTTAGGAAGCCTTTTTCTGCTTTCTGACCTTCTCATTTTCATATTCTTGGGGATCGTGTCTTTTGATCTTCATCGAAGCTCTTTCGCCAAAGACTCCGAATCCACAAAAAGACACCGCATCAATTCCTGCTTTAACCGCAGAATTTCCTTATTCTTTCTCTGCTTGGAATGGATCAGCAGATTGATCTGACAGGTGGTATTCGGTCCGGCAACAGGGATAATCCGATAGCCGACAACTGTTTTTTTGAAATAGGAGAGATTGTTGGAAATACCGATTGTATTCTTATCCTGACAGGCGATCAGGGTCGCGGTTAAATTCACAGTATTCAATACGATATCCGGTTTAAAACCCTGTGCCAGACAGGCCTGCATAAGAATGTCATAATTGCGGAAATAGCGGTTGACCGTAATGATTTTTTGGCCTTGCAAATCCGCAATGGATAATGTATCACGTTCAGCCAGCGGATGATGGTCATCCACGATCGCTGCCAGAGATCCCTGAAGCAGCCTTGTGGAATCAAAGCGCTGTTCATCAACCGGACCGAAGGTCACCGCAATGTCCAGCTCACCGCTTTCCAGCTTTTCTTCACAATAGGAATCCCAGGCGTCGATCATGATGACATCGCCATGGTTAGTCAGAAATTGATCCAGCCTGCGATGAAAGTCCGGAAACGGAATATCCACACCCATCGCGATGCCGATATGAAACAGCTTATTTTTGCGGCGCTGAATTTGACCGAGCGAAAGCTGCAGGTTTTCCCACTCACCGACGATCAGTTTTGCGCTCCGGTAAAGTTCCTCTCCATATTCTGTCAGTTTTGCCGCAAAATGATTTTTTTCGAACAGCGGGCAGCCCAGCTCGGTTTCCAAATTTTTTAATGACTTTGAAAGTCCCTGATAGGAAATAAACAATTCATTGGCCGCCTTGGATAAGCTTTTTGCTTCGGCCACTTTAATAAAATATTTCAACTCGTTAATATTCATAAGTCTATTGTAAATGAAAACGGCGCTCGTTTAAAGCACCGTTTATCGTTATTCCCCGCAGGCTGTGACAGCTGCATTTCTAGCCATGTGAATGGAATTGCCGATCGCCAGACCGCAGCTTGGATAAACATTGGCAAAAACACCGGTTAAAGCAACTTCTCCAGCTGCATACAAACCAGAAATCGGTTTGTTATCCTGATTCAGAACACGACCCTGAGCGTCGATCACTAGGCCGCCGAAAGTCGCTGCCGCAACTGGATAGCGGGCAAAAGCATAATACGTATCACCTTCTACAGGAATCATCCAGTCCGCAGGCTTTGCGAAGTCTTCATCCGGTCCCTTGGCACATAAATCGTTATACCGCTCAACGGTAGCTTTCAAAACTGCCGGATCCACTTTGATCAGTGTAGCGAGTTCTTCTAAACTTGACGCTTTAACGGCATTTTCCAGAGTGACACCGTATTGAACCGTTGGATAAGGTTCAGCGCATACGCCGTCCTTAGTCGCTGTAATATAATAATTCACCGCACTGTTTTCACGCTTAAAAGCTTCGGCAGAAACCGATTGATAACTGTGTTCGTTAGCCAGCCGCTTCCCCTGCATATCCACAACTAGGCCGGAAGCTGTGCTGCCGGTTTCACCGGTATTGAAATCGACATATTGCAGCTGCAGACCGTTGGAATCAAAGATCTGAGCGCCGACTTCACCCGCCATCGTCAATCCATCACCGGTACTGCTCGCAGCGGAATTGAAGATCGGATTAAACGATGCAAAGCGCGCTGTCATTTCCGGGTTGGAACCATAGCCGCCAGTTGTCAGAATCACGGAATGCGCATGAATTGTCACGGTTTCTCCGCTCTGATTGACAGCCTGAACGCCGATGACCTGGCCCTGTTCATCGGTTAAAAGCGCCTCAGCACGGGTTTCCAAAAGCAGCGTGCCGCCCTTTTCCAGCATGGATTTCGTTAACGGCACGGTAATCCCGCCGCCGATCCCGGAAGCGATTTCGTTTTTCGGGCTGGTCAAATGCAGCCGATTAGGCGTCAATGTCGGCTGTGCGGTTGTCACATAAGTGACCTGGACGCCTTGATCAGCCAGATAATCTAAATCTTCCGCAATATGCTCAGCATAGTCCTGTATCATTTCCGCATTCAGCAGCTGATCTTCATCATAGCTCATTAAAAATTGATTGAGATCCTCCGCGCTGTCTTCAACACCATTGACCTTCTGCGCCGTCGTTCCCGCCGCAAAGATATTCCCGCCGCTTTGAACCGTCGAACCGCCGGTAATTCCCATCTTTTCGACCAACAATACGGTTTTGCCTTCATCCAAGGCCGTATTGGCCGCGGTTAATCCGGCAGCTCCGCCGCCGATAACTGCGATATCCACTGTATATTCCGCCTCTGTCGGATTTGCCTTCGGTGCCGCTTCACTCATCGCGGTTTCACTCGCTCCGGCCTGGGTCAGACAGTCGCGGACCCCCGCCTTGATCGCGGATGATGTTACGGTCGCTGCCGAGACATTATCCACGTTCAGGGTTTGATGTTCAACGATTCGCTGCGGCAGCACCTCAACCGGTGTCATTACGGAACCATATCCGATCCCATAGGTTTCCGTATGACTGATGATTTTTACCTCCAGGATCGAAGTTGAATCCACGGTTGTTTCCACAGTCATTTCACCATTATGACCGGCGACGACAGCACTGTAGGTACCCTCTGTCATCGCCGTTGTGCTCCCAGTTTCTCCATTTTTCTTGCCGATGGCCTGCTTCACCGCAGATAAAATGGCTTTGGACGTCATTGTTGCTCCAGCGCAGACATCGACGTCGGCACTGTTGGCTGCGACAATTTTCTCCGGCAGTTCCTCTACTGCCCGAGATCCTACACCTTCAGTTTCATCAGGTGCTACCACTGCCACGGATGTCATCTTGTCGGCTTTGAATGTGACTTTGGCGGTTACCGTTCCGCCGTACCCCTGTGCTGAGCCCTCAAAGGTTTCTTCTTGGACTGAAGAACAGGCCGTGACGGACAGAATCATCAATAAAGCTAAAAGACTGGTTGTTATTTTTTTCATTTTCCTTCCCTCCAAAGTCATGATAACATTTTCACATTGCATTCTCCATCAACAGAAAGTTCAATTTTTTTAACCTTTCGATGAACTTGTCCTTCCTTTGTGACGTTCCTCTTAATCTATTTTGCCTTTCATCAGCTATAAAAAAGTATATCCAGTAAGATTGTTTTCATTTAGAGACAAGGACTCTGCCTTTGGATAGAACTTTACCAACAAGAAAGTGATGCAAGCATCACTCTGAAAGTCTAAACCTTCAGAGCCCCTCTCTGTTTCTTGCCAGGAGAGTATTCCTGCAGATTTGTTCCTTCCTCCTCTCTCTCGCTTCACAAGATGAAGACTTATAATGATGAAAATGAATTTGATTTTTTAAATGATCTCGATGTAGCTCGCGAAAGCTATATCACGATGAAATGCATCCATTGTGGACATGAGGAAAATATCCCAGATTTTGTATATGGTGAAGAAGCTGACTTTTTAAAAGAGATTGGAGAAAGTGATCCTCCTTGTTTCCAATGTTCCAAATGTCATCGTGATACTTTATATCGTAAAAATTGAATTAATTTACATAGGTACCCTTTCTAACATCTTAATATTTCTAATCCTTACTTGCTGGTTTTTATTGTGCCTTTTTGGCACTTTTTCTCTTCTCGGCTCTTTAGAGTACTTTCCCAGTTAACAAAAAAAGCAGCCTATTCACGACTGCTTTCCTCGTTTAGTTGGTTATTCAGTAATCCCGTCCGGATTCTGCTGCTGGAAATACCAGGAATCCTGGCACATTTCATCAATGTCGTACTGGGCACTCCAGCCCAGCAGCTTTTTAGCTTTGACTGTATCCGCATAGCAAGTAGCGATATCCCCTGGCCGGCGCGGCATGATCTTATATGGAATTTCCTTACCGCTGGCTTTGGCAAAGGCATCCTTGACCTGCAGCACAGAATAGCCGTGACCGGTTCCCAGATTGACGGCTTCCACTCCTTTGTTTTTCAGGACATATTCAACAGCCTTGATGTGCCCTAACGCCAGATCGACGACGTGGATGTAGTCGCGCACGCCGGTACCATCGACCGTATTGTAGTCATTGCCCCAAACCCGCAAAAATTCGCGCTTGCCGGTGGCAACCTGAGCGATGTACGGCACAAGGTTGTTCGGAATGCCGTTTGGCGTTTCTCCCAACAGCCCGCTCTTATGCGCGCCGATAGGATTGAAGTAGCGCAGCAGCATGATGCTCCAGTCCGTATCGGAAACGAAGACATCGCTTAAAATCCGTTCGATCATCAGCTTTGTTGAACCGTAAGGATTCGTTGTCGATAACGGGAAATCCTCTGTGATCGGTACCTTATGCGGATCACCGTAGACTGTGGCGCTGGAAGAGAACACGATCTTCTTGCAGTTGTGTTCCTTCATGACCTCACACAGAATCAGCGTGCCGGTTAAGTTGTTGTGATAATAGGTCAAAGGGATCGTTACCGATTCCCCGACCGCTTTCAATCCGGCAAAGTGAATGACCGCTTCGATCTCATTTTCTTCAAAAACCTTTTTCACCGCCGCTTTGTCCAGCAAATCATTTTCGTAGAAGCGCGGACGTTTTCCGGTGATCTTTTCAATGCGATCCACTACGCCTTTGCAGGAATTGACCAGGTTGTCAATAATGACAACATCATAACCCGCGTTGATCAGTTCCACTGTTGTGTGGCTGCCGATAAAACCGGTACCGCCTGTGACTAAAATACTCATGCTGATTCCTCCTATTTGTTCTATGTCTTCCTCGCCTTTGAGGAGATGGAGCTAAATAAACAACCGCATTAAATCCTGCCAGGTCACATACACCATTAAAAGCAGAACTAGGGCTACGCCGACCGCTGTAATTCCAGCCTCCAGCTTTTGGTTGAGCGGCTTGCCGATAATCATTTCCACGATCACCAGCAGAATTCGCCCGCCGTCCAAAATCGGCAGCGGAAGCAGATTGAACACGCCGACATTCAGCGATAACAGCGCGATCAATAAAATATAGTTCTGCAGCCCCAGACTGGCCTGCTGCTCCGTAACCTGATAAATGCCGACCGGACCGGACAGATCCTCAAATCCGATGCCCTTGACCAGACGGGTCAGAGCTGTGATGAGTTCCTTGACGGTCTGCCCCATATACTGAGCGCCATAGTAACCGCTGTTGAGCAGTGTGGTTTTGACCTGCATTGCCGGGGGGATTTTGATGCCGACCAGCCAGGATTGCTCCTGCTCGTCATACACTGGAGCTACCGTTTTTTCCAATGTTTCCCCGCCGCGCTTTAACGTATAGGTTACCGGGTCGGTATTGTCCATCGAATACGTCAGAATCTCATAAAAGTTGGACGGCTTGACGACCGTACCGTCAGCGAAGACCACTTTCGTAATTACATCGCCTTCCGCAAAACCTGCGGCCTCCGCCGGTGAACCGGCGACCACGCCGCCGACAACCGCTTTGGGAGCAATGTTGTAGCTGCCGTTGATCAAAATGATTGAAGCGAAGATCAGCCAGGCCAGCACGAAGTTCATGATCACTCCGGCAAGCATGATGATGATCTGCTTCCAATGCGATACGCCTTTGATCGTCCGCTCACGCGGCACGCCTTCAAATTCGCTGCCTTCCTCGCCCGCCATCGCAACGTAGCCACCGATTGGCAAAGCCCGCAGCGTGAATGTCGTTTCCTTGCCTTTATAGGACCACAGCTTCGGTCCCATCCCAATAGAAAATTCACCGCAGTAAACATGGAAACACTTGGCAGCGATCAGATGGCCGCATTCATGGACGATGATGATCACGGACAGCAGGATGATAAAATACAAAATTGCCATTGCTTAGGCTCCTTTCAGATGTGATTTCACAAACTCACGGGCCTGATGATCTGCCTCGAAAATCGCATCCAGGGACGGAGAATCCGTGAAAGCGAGAGTTCGGCAGGCGTCGATCACCAGCTCCTCAATGTCTAAAAATGAAATTTTCCCCTCACGGAATGCAGCGTTGGCTTCCTCGTTGGCGGCATTCATCACCGCCGGCATCGTTCCTTGTTTTCTTCCTGCTTCATAAGCTAACCCCAACAAGGGATAGCGAGTAAAATCGGCTGGGGCAAAATGCAGTGTTCCGATCGCAGCCAGATCCAGCGGCTGGCTGTTGATTAACGGCAAACGGTCAGGATAGCTTAATGCATACTGAATCGGCAGCCGCATGTCCGCTGTGCCCAGCTGGGCGATCACCGCATGATCCTGATATTCAACCAGCGAATGGATCACGCTTTCCTTATGAATCAGCACGTCAATGTGATCAAAATCCACATCAAACAGCCAATGCGCTTCGATAACTTCAAACCCCTTGTTCATCATCGTCGCGCTGTCAATCGTAATCTTGGCTCCCATCGACCAGTTTGGATGCGCTAAGGCCTGCTTCACCGTCACACCCTTTAACTGTTCACGGGTTAAATCCCGGAAGCTGCCGCCGGACGCAGTGATGATCAAACGCTGAAGCTGATCCCTGCGGTTTCCCTGCAGGCATTGGAAGATCGCGGAATGTTCGCTGTCAATCGGCAGCAGTGCTACCTGATGCTGACGGCAGGCCGCATTGACGAAAGCTCCGGCGACTACTAACGTTTCCTTATTGGCCAGCGCGATGTCATGTCCTGCTTCAATCGCTTTGAGCGTTGGCTTTAAGCCGACAAATCCGACTAAAGCGTTGACCAGCACATCGTAGTCCTCCCGCTCGCTTAAACGAAGCAGTCCCGCCTCGCCCCAAACCCATTCCAGATTTGGAAATTCGCGGGTCAGCGTCAGACAATCCGCTTCCTCCTGAACACAGACCGCTTTTAAGTGCGGCAGCTGTACAATTAGTTTTCGCAGCTGTGCCAGATTGCGTCCGGCACTGATTGAAGTTATTTGAAAAGCCTCCGGATGCGCCGTACAGACGTCCACGGTCTGCACCCCGATCGAACCAGTTACGCCCATTACACAACAACGTTTCATATTACACCACCATCGCTAAAATCAGCGTAAAATACAACAAATTAAATAACAGACTGTCGATCCGGTCCAAAATCCCACCATGTCCCGGCAGAAAAGATCCGAAATCTTTGATACCGACATTTCGTTTAATCAGACTGAACGCCAGATCCCCCAGCTGTCCGACAATCGCCATCGTCGCTGCGCCAAACAGCGCAAGGCCCATCGACAGCTCCGGCAGCATGGTCAGCGCAAAGACAAACGCGCCCAGCATCCCGCACAGCCATCCGCCGATGGCGCCTTCCACCGTTTTCTTCGGGGAAATACGTTCGATCAGTTTATGCTTGCCAAAGAAATAACCGCTGAAATATGCACCAGTATCTGTCAGATAGGTGGCTAAAATCACATACATCATCAGCCATGAATTCTGAGCATAAATCGAAATAATCGAGCGAACCGCCATCGTAAAGATCGTCAGCATCGCAAAAACCAGCGTAATGTCGTTTAGATCCAGCTTGGGATCGGCAATCGCCGCGGCAAACAGCACCACCATCGTCAGCGCCAGGCCAGCCCCCAAGAACTGCGGACTGATCAAAGCCAAAGCGATCATCACGCCAATCATGGCGATCATGAGTAAATTCTTACGCGGCGTTTTCAGACAATGCGTAATTTCATACGCTCCGGTGACCAGGCAGAACAACATCAACAGATCGATCAGCGTTCCGCCTAAAATCAACGGCGGCAATACCACCGCGATGATCAGCGTGGCGGTCAGGATACGCTGTTTCACTTGACGCCTCCAAACCGTCTGTCCCGCTGTTTAAACTGATCCAGACATTGCTTTAAAAGCTCTGGCGTGAAGTCCGGCCAGGCTTCCTCCACAAAGATCATTTCTGCATACGCCATTTCCCAAAGCATAAAGTTGGAAATTCGATACTCTCCGCTGGTGCGGATCAAAAGATCCAGCGGCGGAAATTGTGCACCCATCAAGTAGTTTCCAAACTCCGCATCGCTGATCGAATTGCTGGCTTTGCCCTCCCGCACATCCTTGGCATAGGCCTGTGCCGCCAATACAATTTCCCGGCGGCCACCGTAATTCATCGCAAAGTTCAGGATCATACCGGTATTTTCCCGCGTATCATCAATCGCAGCCTGAAGCACTTTTGCCGTATCTTTAGGAATCTGATCCATTTCCCCGATCATCGTGATCCGGATGTTCTTTTCCATCAGTTCCTTTAAAAAGCGTTTAAAGAAGACCGACGGCAGCTTCATCAGATAACTGACTTCTTCCTCCGGACGTTTCCAGTTCTCCGTCGAAAAAGCGAACACCGTCAGCACTTCTACGCCCAGATCATTCGCCGCAATCGCGATATTGCGCACATTCTCAACGCCCTGGTAATGACCGGCGGTGCGGACCTTGCCCTGTTTTTTCGCCCAACGTCCGTTACCGTCCATAATAATCGCTACATGTCTAATTTTTTCTTCCATACCGTCGCTCCTTATCAAAGAAGCTCACTTCAAGGTGAGCTTTGCCGTTACACTGTCATGATTTCTTTTTCTTTTTCAGCAGCGACGGCTTCGACCTTCTTAATCATTTCATCCGTCAGCTTCTGAATTTTTTCAAGGCATTCTTTTTCTGCATCTTCGGTCAGCGTTTCGTCTTTTTTCGCAGCCTCGTTTGCATCCCGACGCAGATTACGGACCGCAATCTTCGCTTCTTCCGACAGCTTGGAAACCTTCTTGCATAATTCTTTCCGAGTTTCCTCCGTTAAAGCCGGAACATTGATGCGGATGACAGAACCGTCATTCTGCGGATTCAGACCCAGATCGGACTTATTGATCGCATGCTCAATCGCTTTCAGCGAACTGGAATCATACGGCTTAACGACCAGCTGACGGCCTTCGACAACCGTAATCGAGCTGATCTGGTTAATCGGCGTCGGACAGCCGTAATAATCGGCTTCCACTCCGGCAAGCATGCCGGCATTGGCCCGTCCTGTGCGGATGGTTTCCAGATGTTCGCTGAAGGTGTCGATCGCTTTCTGCATTTTAGAGCGGCTGTTATCCAGTATTTCTTTCATCATCGTAAGGTTCCTCCTGTTTATTCTACGATTGTTCCAATGCTTTCGCCCATCACGGCGCGCTTGATATTGCCTTCCTGATTCATATTGAAGACGATCAGGTCGATGTGATTATCCATACACATCGATGTTGCGGTTGTATCCATGACTGCCAGGCCTTTTTGGATCAGATCCATATACGTTAACCGGTCATATTTTACCGCGTTTGGATCTAATTTAGGATCTGCGGAATAGACGCCGTCGACGCCGTTTTTGGCCATCAGAATGACGTCCGCTTTGATCTCCGAAGCTCTTAATGCCGCCGTCGTATCCGTTGAGAAGAACGGGCTTCCGGTACCGGCGCCAAAGATCACAACCCGGCCTTTTTCCAGATGCCGGATCGCGCGGCGGGCAATGAACGGCTCCGCGACCTTATTCATTTCAATCGCCGTCTGAACACGGGTCGGAACATTGATCTGTTCCAGCGAGCTTTGAATTGCCAATGCATTGATGACTGTGGCAAGCATGCCCATATAATCGGCCTGAACACGCTCAATTCCCATTTTTTCCGCCATTTTGCCGCGGATGAAGTTGCCGCCGCCGACCACAATCGCAATTTCGACGCCCAGATCCTGAATTTCCTTGATCTGGCTGGCCAGTGATTTCAGAATTTCAGGGTCAAAATTGGTTCCTTGTCCGGACAGAGCTTCTCCGCTGAGTTTGAGCAGGATGCGCTTGTACATAGTTATCTCTCCTTTTTCATCAGAAACGAATTCTGTGACTGCTTCTTTTTCAGACGTTATTTTATCATATTCGCCCATGTTTTCCTAGGGTCTGACACCAAGTTCATCAAATTTAAAGAATCTGACACCCGCATAAAAGTGTATGTCGTACCGATCAGCTTTCCGACCTTTTTCATCCCGCAAAGTTTCTCACTTTCTTTTATTGTAGGCGATTTCCAACGGATTGAAAAGGACAATGCTGAATTTGTTGACAATCTTTTTAATTTGTCGCCTCCGCTGCCTTCCATTTCATCCGGACTTTGCTTTAAATGTGGAAAAGACGGCTGACGCCGCCTTTGATCATTCAGCTTCTTCCAGCCGCCGGATTCCGGAGAACATTGAGATACCGGACTGGAGGGAGAAAACCGAATTCACTTCCCCAGGTTCTTCATTGAAGGCACCCTGATCCTGTCTATCCTGTATCGGCCGATCACCTTCCTCCGGCTTTTTCAGATCGGCCGGAGGTTGATGATCACGCTCCGCTTGTTCATCAGGCTGCGGACGTTCTCCCTGTGGACGGCCGTCTTCAGCCGTACCTGTTTGCGAATTTTCTTCTTTACCAAACGCTCCGCCCTGCGGACGCATTCCCATGCCCAGGGTTGTCTGCGAATAGCCAAGCGCATGGAGTTCATCGGTTGACTGCACAGAAGTGACAAGTCCGCCGAGATCCTCTCCCTTCACGCTTGAAGTCTGCGCCAGCGTATACTCCTGAGCGTCAAGCTGCGGTGAGGAATAGATTAAAATTGTATAAGCATTCTGTGCATTCAGACCGACAGCCGGCTGTCCATCGTTGTCTGCCAACACCAGCCAGTCCGCTGCCGTCAGAGTTTGAGCAAAGCTGAAGACCGCGACATTCTGCGTTGAAGCCTCGTCGATTTCATCAAACATATTGCCCGTTGCCAGCACAGTGCCGCCGTGAATCACAATCCCGTTGTCGGAATCCAGCCCGCTGTCCATGCTTGTTGGATTGGCCGAGGCAAGAACCATACCGCCGTTGATGACGATCCAGCCATTGGAGTCAATCCCGTCGCCTTCCTCACCAGCTCCGGCATCGCAGCGCACCGTTCCGTCATTGATCGTGATGACGGAAATGCCGTCTTCATTGGCATTAAGACTATCATCCGCGGAATGAATGAACCAGTTTCCGCCGTTAATTGTCATATGCATCGCCGTTTCAATGCCTTCATTGCTGGCCTCAACGTTCAGGATTCCATTGCCTTCCGTTTCACCGTCAAGGTTCATCGAGACTTTGGACTCAATCGCACCGTCGTATTTATGCAGCTTCTTCGTTGTGCCTTCTTGGTATATTTTCGCAACATAGGCACCCTTCACGTAGTTTTCAGTGTTGTCGGCAACGATCAGGTTAAACCCTGCCGCCTGGGTATTCACCTCGCTTTGGGCCTGTTCGTCCGCACACTCATAAGCATGATAGACAATGATCGCCGGGGCGACCGTGCAGGTTATCTCCGCCTGATCCAGAATCAAGGTAACCACAGCAGCGGGATCGTTGTCGGCATCTTCACCCAGATCAACCGCGATCTGTCCTTGACTGAGTGTACCGCTGATCCGATAGGTTCCCGGCTCGCGGATTGTGATCACCGAATGCGCTGCCGCTTCCTCGGCAGGATGTTCATCCGCAGGGCTGCCTTCGCCATACGCTGTTCCCTGATCCGCTTCATAATAGACGATGTCATGGGACAACGTGACCGCACCGGTGCCGGTGATCGCCTGTCCATCTACCAGAATTTCTTGATCGCTAAGTGTTATGGACACGGCTTCTTCAGCGGTCTGGACGGGGGAAGTGGAAGGTGTTGAGGTCGGGGCTGTACTGCACCCGCTCAGAATCAGACACAGGCTGAGCAGTGCTGGAAAAGAATGATGTTTCATAATTCACCTCGTTTTTGATGAAGATAGTATACCCATTTAAAACGAAGTCTGGGTGAACAACATGAGAATTTCACCTGAATTTTCCAAAAAAAGGCGTCTTTTGCCAACACTATTTTTGAAAGAGCCATTGTTTTATAAGAACAAAAAAAAAGCGACTGATCACTCAATCGCTTTAGGGTGTGCTTATTTGCCGATCTGCTTGGCGACTTCTTCCGCAAAGTTTTCTTCGCGTTTTTCCAGACCTTCGCCGACAGCGTAGCGAATGAAGCTTTCAACTTCTGTATTCGCAGCCTTAAGAACCTGAGAAACCTTCTGGTTCGGATCTTTGAAGAACGGCTGGTCAACCAGGCACATTTCCTGCAAAGACTTGCTCAGACGGCCTTCAACGATGCCCTGCAGCACTTTTTCCGGCTTGTTGGCCAGGGATTCGTCATTCTTCATGATTTCCATTTGAACGACTCTTTCCTTTTCAACAACTTCCGCCGGCATGTGGTTGCGGGAAACATAGCTTGGGCTCATCGAAGCCACCTGCATCGCCATGTCTTTGGCAACCGCCGCGTCATCGCTGTTCTTTAAAACGACGCAGGCGCTGATCTTGCCGCCCATGTGCATATATGTTCCAAAAATGTCGTTGTCTGTCTTTTCCATGATTTCGAAGCGGCGCAGCGTAATCTTTTCACCGATTGTCGCTGTGGCATCGATGAACTTGCTTTCCAGCGTAGCACCCTTGACATCCAAAGCCAGAGCTTCTTCCAGCGTCTTCGGTGCAGCTTTGAGGATCATCTCTGCTGTCGTATTGATCAGGTCTAAGAACTGTTCGTTCTTGGCGACGAAATCGGTTTCCGAGTTGACTTCAATCAAGCAAGCCCGGTTGCCTTCGGCTACGACCCGGGTCAGACCTTCAGCCGCGATCCGGCCGGCCTTCTTCGCCGCTTTGGCGATGCCCTTTTCACGCAGCCAAGTAATGGCCTTTTCCATGTCGCCGTCGCATTCGGTCAGGGCCTTTTTGCAGTCCATCATGCCTGCGCTTGTTCTTTCACGCAGTTCTTTTACTAATGCAGCGGTAATTGCCATGACTATTTTGCCTCCTTTGCAGCTTCTGCCGGTTTTGCTTCAGCAGCTGGTGCAGCTTCAGCAGCCTTGGCAGCTTCAGCATTTTCGCGGCGCGGTGTGAAACGCTTGTTATCGCCATAGCGGTTGTTGCGCGGACGGCGTTCTTCGTTTCTCTGACGACGGCGGCGTTCGTTTTCTTCCGCCTGCTGTTCAACGTTGATGATGACTTCCTTCATCGTGATGTCTTCCGCTTCCTGATCTTCCTGGTAAGCATAGCTTAACAGACCGCCCTTGGTTTCAACGATCGCATCCGCCAATACGCCGATGATCAGTTTTACCGAACGAATTGCATCATCATTGGAAGGAATCGGGTAATCAACTTCTTCTGGGTTGCAGTTGGTGTCAACCATCGCAAAGACCGGAATGTTCAGCTTCTTCGCTTCAGCAACCGCGTTGTGTTCTTCCTTCGGATCGACAACGAAGATTGCATCCGGCAGTTTCTTCATTTCTTTGATGCCGCCTAAGAAGTTTTCCAGACGGGCTGCTTCCTTGCGGATCTGAGCGACTTCCTTCTTCGGATAAACATTGATCGATCCGGAAGCTTCCATTTCTTCAATTTCCAAAAGCCGCTTGATGCGCTTCTGAATTGTGCGGTAGTTCGTCAGAATGCCGCCCAGCCAACGCTGGTTAACATAGAAAGAACCAGAACGCAGAGCTTCATCCAGAACAACGCTCTGAGCCTGCTTCTTGGTGCCGACAAACAGAACCTTGCCGCCCTTTTCAGCAATCGCCTTCATCGCTTCATAAGCTTCATCCAGCTTCTGCTGTGTCTTGGCTAAATCGATGATGTAAACACCGTTTTTCGCTGTGTAGATATACGGTTTCATCTTCGGATCCCAACGACGGGTCTGGTGTCCGAAATGAACGCCGCTTTCGAGCATTTTACGCATAGATACAACTGACATTTTTAATTTCCTCGCTTTCCGTTATATCCTCCATCACTTCCAACACGGTCACTTGATCGCTCAAGCACGGAGCCGTGAATCCATGATGTGTGTTGTGCACCCGCCTGAAGCGGATGCCATGTACTAATATACCATAAGGCACTTCCGGTTGCAATCCCAAAAGTGCCTTATTGAAGCCTGATTCAGGCATTTATTTGATTTTTTGAACGCTCATGGGAATGCGGATGGGCATCGTCGACCGATTTCTTGAGCCGATCGACGGTGATATGCGTATAAATCTGCGTCGTCGAGAGCGAGCTGTGTCCCAAAAGCTCCTGCACCGTCCTCAGATCCACGCCGTTGTCGAGCAGATGCGTCGCAAACGAGTGCCGCAGCATATGCGGATGCAGCGGCTGATTCAGTCCGGCATCCTGCCCCGCTTGGGCCAGGATCATCTGTACGGCACGCGGGGTGATCGGCGCACCGCGCTGGGAAACAAACACCACCCCATGCTCTTCTTTCAGATACAGCGCCCGCGACTCCTTTAGATATCGGATTAACAGTGTCCGCAGCCGTTTATAAAAGGGAACGATCCGCTGCTTGCCGCCCTTGCCGCTGACGGTCAGAATCCGCTCATCAAGATCCAGCTCATTCAGGGTTAAGGAACAAACTTCACTGACCCGAAGACCGCAGGCGTACATCGTTTCCAGAATCGCGCGGTTGCGCAGCGCCGCCGGATCTTCGCAGTCAAAGGAATCAAACAGCGTCATCATCTGATCAAACGTCAGAAACTCCGGAATCGTGCGGTTCAGCTTGGGTGAATGCAGCCCCCGCGTCGGGTTGACCCGCAGACCCTGATAGCGATTAAGATAATGGTAGAATGACCGCAGCGTTGACAACATCCTTGAAAAAGAACTGTCGCTGATTTTGCCGCGGGTAATCTTACCGCTGCGCAAAAGCGAAACATAGTCAAACATCAGCGCTTTATCGACCTGGCCGAAATCCGCGATTTCCTTTTCCGCCAGAAAAGCGGCGAAGCGTTCCAGATCCCGACGGTAGCCATCGGCCGTGGCAGCCGAGCCGCTGCGGCGGGCAACGATGAATTCGATGAATTCATCCACCCTGATCCTCAGCTGAGCCGCTGCCTTTTGCTGCGGGGTTACTTCGTGTCCCATGTCAGTGTGCGGCAAAACTGTTCCAGCTCCTTCAGCGCCTGGATGCCATAGGCTTCCTTGCGTTCACTCTTTTTTACTTTCTGAACTAACGGCATGATGCCGAAATTCGCATTCATCGGCTGAAAATGCTTCGGATCGGCATGGGTAATATAATGCGCCATCGCCCCGATCATACAGGTTTGCGGAAACGGTATCAGATCCAGTCCCAGAACCAGCCGGGCACATTGAATTCCAGCGTTTAAGCCGCTGGCCGCGGATTCGATATAGCCTTCCACCCCCGTCATCTGCCCAGCGAAAAATAAATCCTCGCGGCGGCGTGTCTGATATGTCGGACGCAGACAGGTTGGGGAATTGATATAGCTGTTGCGGTGCATGACCCCATAGCGTAAGATCACGCAGTTTTCCAGCCCCGGAATCATCTGCAGGATGCGTTTTTGTTCCGGCCATTTCAAATGCGTCTGAAAACCGACGACATTGTACATACTGGCGGCGGCATTATCCTGACGCAGCTGCACGACGGCATAAGGCCGGCTGCCATCGGGACGTTCCAGTCCTACCGGCTTCATCGGCCCAAACAACAGCGTTTTCTCCCCGCGCCGTGCCATTTCTTCAAACGGCATGCAGCCCTCAAAGTAAATTTCCTTTTCATGTTCGTGAATCGGCGCGCTTTCCGCATGGATCAGCGCCTCATAAAAAACTTCAAACTGAGCCTTGTCCATCGGACAGTTGATGTAATCGGCCTCGCCCTTATCATAGCGTGACTTGAAATAAGCCTTGGTAAAATCAATGCTGTCTTTTTCGATGATCGGCGCGGCCGCATCGTAAAAGTAGAACGATTCCTGATCCAGAAAAGCCTGGATCTGTTGACTCAGCGCGTCGCTGGTCAGCGGCCCGCTGGCGATGATGCAGGGTCCCTCAGGGATCTCCGTCACCTCACGATGCACAACCTCCACCATCGGATGGGCGCTGAGTCTTTCGGTAACCGCCTGCGAAAACGCCTCACGATCCACTGCCAGGGCGCTGCCTGCCGGAACTTTAAACTCGTCGGCAACCTTCATGATCAGCGAATCCAGGCGCCGCATTTCTTCTTTCAGAATCCCGACCGCATTGGTCAGGGCATCCGAACGCAGCGAATTGGAACAGACCAGTTCGGCAAAGCTACCGGTTTTGTGAGCTGGGGTCATTTTTCCTGGCCGCATCTCAATGAGCGTCACTGGGATATGGCGCTGCGCCAGCTGCCAAGCCGCTTCGCTGCCGGCTAAGCCTGCACCCACGACCGTCACTCTATTCGGCATCTTTTTTCTTTCCTTTCCGGCGGAAGGTCGGCTTCTTTTCCCCTTCAATATTTTCAATGTGGCGGCATTTCGGGAAATTGGAACAGCCTAAGAAGTAATTGCCGTAACGGCTTTTCCGCTTAAGCAGCTCGCCGCCGCATTCCGGGCAAAGCTTGCCTGTCGGTTCCGGCTTCTCTTTTTCCGGTGCTTCAATTTTACGCGTGTATTTACATTGCGGATAATTCAGACAGCTGATGAATTTGCCGAACCGTCCCTGACGGATCACCAGTTCACCGCCGCATTCCGGACAAGCTTCGCCGATCTTTTCCGGTTCCATTTTTTCCATGTTCTGATAAGCGTTGTCGACTAACGGCTCAAATTTATCATAAAATTCTTTCAGCGACTGAACATGATCCCGATCGCCCTCGGCAATTTCATCCAGCTCGGTTTCCATGTTCGCTGTATAGCGGACGTTGATGATGTCATTGAAAAATTCTTCCAGCTTCTGCGAGGTCAGCTCCCCCTGTTCGGTCGGGAAGAAAACCTTGGTCTTGCTTGTTTCACTGGCCTTTTTCAGTTCGACGTAGCCGCGCTGCTGAATCGTGTCAATGATCATCGAATAGGTTGACGGACGACCGATTCCCTGTTCTTCCATTTCCTTGATCAGCCGAGCTTCGGAATAGCGCAGCGGCGGTTCAGTAAAATGCTGATTGCCGTTGAGGGAAACCGGCGTGCACTTCTGACCTTCGTTTAAGTCCGGAAGCAGCACATCCTTGCTCGATTCATAATCGGAAACCATTTTTAAATAACCCTCAAAGGCTAACTGCGTGCCGCTGGCATTGAAATCATAACCGTTGATTGACAAGACAACGCTGACGGTATTGGACTTGCTTGGGGCCATCAGCGAGGCCACGGCGCGGGCATAGATCAGCTTGTACAGTTTGTATTGATCCGGACTTAGATACTTCTTGACCTGTTCCGGCTCATTGTCCAAACTTGTCGGACGGATCGCCTCGTGGGCGTCTTGGGAATTTTCATCATTCTTGATCTTGTATTTGCCCCAGTATTCCTTGCCGAAACGCTCTGTAATATAGCCCTGGGCAGCTTCGATAAAGACATTGCTCAGACGGGTGGAATCGGTACGCATATACGTGATCAGACCTTCGCTGTGATCTTCCAGTTCTACGCCCTCATACAGCCTCTGCGCCACCTGCATCGTTTTCTTCGCGGAAAAACCCAGCTTGGTTGATGCTTCCTGCTGCAGAGTTGAGGTGATTAACGGCGGCTTGGCTTCCTTTTTGCGGACTTGTTTCTTTAACGCGGAAACCGTCATCTCGCCCTGGCAGGCTGCCAGCGCCTGATCGGCTTCCTCCTGATTGTGAATTTCAGCCTTCTTCCCGTTGATCTTCGACAGGGCGGCGCTGAATTCCTTGCCGTCCTCTTTGAACTTGGCATCCAGCGTCCAATATTCTACCGGCACAAACGCCTTGATTTCCTTTTCCCGCTCCACGATCAGCTTTAAAGCCACCGACTGCACACGGCCGGCGGACTTGCTGCGAATTTTCGATTTGAGCAGCTTGGACAGCTTAAACCCGATGATCCGGTCCAAAATCCGGCGGGTTTCCTGGGAATGAACAAGGTCCATATCAATCTTGCGCGGATGATCAAAGGCCTGAAGCACCGCATCCTTGGTAATTTCATTAAAAACCACACGGTTATCCTGATCGACGTCCAGCTTTAATTCGCTGGCCAAGTGCCAGGAAATCGCCTCCCCTTCGCGGTCGGGGTCGGTTGCCAGATAAACTTGATCGGCCTTTTTCGCCTTGGCTTTCAATTCTTTGACGGTCTCTTTTTTATCATCGCTGATCGTATAGGTCGCTTTGAAGTTGTCGTTGATGTCGACGCCCAGACCATCCTTTCCTTTGATGGCCAGATCGCGGATATGTCCCTTGGAGGAAACTACTTCGTAATCCTTTCCCAAGTATTTTTCGATTGTTTTTGATTTTGACGGCGACTCGACAATGACTAAGTTTTTCATCGTCATCCTCCTTACTACTGAGTCCTTCTCAGTTCCAATAACCTATATTGCCATAACTTTGCAGAAATTACAAATAACTTTTCAAAATTTCATCGATTTAACACGGTTTTTACAGGCTTGAGTCCATTGTCCAGGACCTCTTGTGAGCTGAGCGGGCTCCAATAGAATCTCTGCCCCCTGGCTGATCAGCAGATTGCAGCCTTCCCCTTCTTTATTCATTGCGGGATAGGGCAGACACCAAACTTCCCGATTCAGCTCCAGCGCTTCACTGACTGTCAGCATCGTCCCGCTGTGAAATCCCGCCTGCATGACAACGATACGATCGCTTAACGCGGCGATCAGCCGATTGCGCCAGGGAAAATGATGTTTCAGCGGCGGTGTATGCGGCGGATATTCGCTGAGCAGTAAATTAGCCTTAGGCAGTTCCTCATACAAATCCCGATTATACGCCGGATATGGCCGATCCAATCCACATCCGGCAATGCCGATTGTTCCCCGGCACATTCGCAGCGCTGCCCGATGCGACGCCCCATCGATGCCCAACGCCAAACCGCTGACGATCACCTCGTCCTTCAGTGCCGCGCAGCAGCGTTCCGTCATCGTCAAACCATACCGGCAGGCCTTACGCGAACCGACAATGCCCGTGGCCGGCAAATCTGCCAGGGACAGATTCCCGCGATAAAACAGAATCCAGGGCGGATAGCGAAGCTGTCGGAACAAGGCTGGATATTGAGCATCCGCCCAGGTGACATACTTTTCTGATATGGCCGGACAAGGCGGCTTTTCTCCCTGCTTTAATCCCAGTGTGATCTTTTCCCATTCTCCCTGATACTTTAACGCTAATCCTAATATTTGCTTCTGCATATCTTCACCTTGACCCTTCTATAAAGATATACGCAACATTTTAAAAAAGACTGTTTTTTTTACCAACAGCCTTCTTTTTTTACCGGTAAGCACATTTTACTCGGATCATTCCGGATTTTCAGCGGGATACGGGTTTACTTTCTTGCGCCTGAGATTCGTATCCGTTTTTTTCCTTAATAAAATATCTGACTTCATTTCTTGTACTGCTTGATGTAAACCTATGTCTTCGCAGATCGTGCAATGCAAAAAATGATCCGATAATTCAGATCATTCCTGTTCTGTTGTTCTTTAAAGCTGCTTAATCCAGATCCAGTGCTAACTGGTTCATTCGCGCAACCGGGCCGTAGCTTTTTCGATAAAATGGCAGCACCCCGTATTTCTCCATCGCTTCCAGATGCGCCTTTGTTGGATAGCCTTTATGCTTGGCAAAGCCATACTCCGGATACAGCCGATCATAGCCCAGCATGATATGATCCCGAACAACCTTCGCCAAAATACTGCCGGCGGCAATCGACAGACTCTTCTGATCTCCCTTGATGATCGACAGTGTCGGTTTGGCACAGTTTAACAGCGGCATCGCATCGGTCAGCACGGCTTCCGCGTTGATTTCACGGGCGATTTCCTCCATCGCTTTCTGCGTTGCACGATAGATATTCAGTGCGTCAATTTCCTCAGGCGCCACAATTTTAATTTTGTAGCAGCGGGCTTCTTTCAGAATCAGTGAAAACAACATTTCCCGCTTTTTCTCGCTCAGGGCTTTGGAATCATAAATTTCTGAATTGGCATAGCCGATATCAAACACGGCTCCGGCGACCACCAGCGGTCCGGCAATTGGCCCCCGTCCGGCTTCGTCGATGCCGACGACATGTTTACCTTGATCCCAGAAGCTGCGTTCATATTCCAATCCAGCCTGATGGCTCATATTGGACGCTCCCAGCTGATCGGACCCAGCTTATCGTTGCGGATTTCGTTGATCACCATGTCGATCGTCCGTGTGAGATCCGCTTCGCCCTGCTTGTTTAAATGTCTTCGGGAAGCAGCGATCTGCGCTAATAAAACGTATGGATCCTCCGCCACTTCACTCAGCGCATAACGATCCTGCAGCTTCTGCGGCTCATGCGCACTCAGCCATTTCAGCGCGTAGACCACAACGTCTTCCTTGGGCAAAATTTCATCCCGGATCGCGCCTGTCAAAGCAAGATGGAACCCAACGGTCGGATCTTCAAATTTCGGCCACAACACCCCCGGCGTATCGAGCAGTTCTACGTCTTTGTTCAGTTTGACCCACTGCAGCGAACGGGTAACCCCCGGACGATCCGCGGTCTGTGCGATCTTCTTGCCCGCCAGTCGGTTAATCATCGTCGATTTTCCGACATTCGGCACCCCGACAACCATCGCCCGAATCGCCCGCGGACGGATACCGCGGCGAATCATCCGTTCAATTTTTTCCTTCATGACTTCCTTACAGGCCTGCGTCAGCTTCGGCACGAAAGAGTCATGAAGCAAATCGGCGGCGATGACCAGTGTTGTATCATCTTTCAGCTTTTCAATCCATTGCTGAGTGATCTCGGCTTCCCCTTTATCCTTTTTCGACAATACGATCAAGCGGGGTTTGGTCTGAATGATGTCATCCAGCATCGGATTTTTGGAAGACAAAGGAATGCGGCAGTCCCGCAGCTCGATCACCAAGTCAACCAGCTTTAAATTCTCCTGCATTTCCCGTTTGGCTTTGGTCATATGACCGGGAAACCACTGGATTGTCATATCAATGCACTCCTATCTGTTGAAACGGAAACAGCACGACCACATCTTTGGCCTTAATCTGTTCTTTCTTAAATGCCCCGTACCAGCGGGAATCACTGGAATACGGCCGATTGTCACCAAGCATGAAATATTCATCCTCCGCCAACGTGACCGGGCCAAAATCCTGTGTAAAGATGCCGTTGGTACTCTGGCTGCGCTTGTAGTCCTCGTCAAAAAAATCTTCTTCTACAATTTCCCCGTTGATCAAAAGCTGATCTTGACGGTATTCAACGGTCTCTCCCGGCAGTCCGATCACCCGCTTCACCAGGTGTTCCTTCTTTTCCGGAACATAAATGATTGCGACGTCAAAACGCTTCAGCCCCTGCATCCGGTAGGTCAGAATATTCGAAAATCCGATAGCGTTGTTGTGCAGCGTCGGATACATGGAATCCCCGTCAACCCGAACCGGTCGAATCAGAAATCGTGTGCACAGGAAAACAACCACGATACTGATCAAAAGCATTTTGACAAATTCCCAGATCTCCTGTCCCCAGTTGATTGGTTCTTTTTTAATCTCATCCATGACTTATCCTCCTTGCGCCCAAAAACTGCGCTGCATAAGAAAAAGCCGGATAGCTCCGGCTTCGACTAGCGAATTTCTTTGATACGAGCCGCTTTGCCGGACAGGCCGCGCAGATAGAACAGCTTGCTTCTTCTGACTTTGCCTCGACGGACAACTGTGATCTTGTCGATAATCGGCGAATGCAGCGGGAATGTTCTCTCAACGCCAACGCCGCTGGACATTTTACGAACGGTGAAAGTTTCAGCGATGCCGCTGCCTTTCTTCGCGATAACCAGACCTTCAAAAGCCTGGATACGGGATTTGTCGCCTTCTTTGATTTTGACGTCAACCCGAACTGTGCATCCTGGACGGAATTCCGGAATGTCAGTACGGAGCTGATCTTTTGTAATTTCGTTGACTAAATTCAGATTCATACTTTTTCTCCTTTTCAAATACCTGATATATCCGATGCTCATTCATTCATGGAATCAGCGGAACATGGACGCTATTAAGCTGTATAACTATAACATACCCCTTCTGAAAACGCAATCCTTTTTATTCCAAATCCGGCTTGATTTCAGGACTTTCAAGCTGATTCAGCGCCTTGGCTTCCTCTTCCTCACGAACTTCATCGAGAAGCTTCAGTTCCTCTTTCGTAAACGCGCGGGGCTGAAGCAAATCCGGACGCACCTGCAGCGTCAGACGCAGGGATTCCTTCAGTCTGAACTTGCGGATATTCTCATGATGACCGGAAAGCAGAACCTCCGGCACCCGATGTCCGTCATAGTCCACCGGACGGGTATACTGCGGATATTCCAGCAGTCCGTTTTCAAAGGATTCATCAAGATGACTTTCTTCGGTGATCACCCCCGGCACCAAACGGGTCACGGCATCGGTGATCACCATGGAGGCCAGTTCCCCGCCGGTCAGCACATAATCGCCGATACTGATTTCCTCATCTGCATATTCGCGGATTCGGGCGTCAAAGCCTTCGTAATGCCCGCATAAAAGAATCAGGTGTTCCTGTTTCTGCAGCTCGCGGGCCTTGGCCTGAGTGAACTGCTGGCCGGTCGGCGCCATCAAGAGCACCTTGCTGCTGGGCGTCCGGACGCTTTTCAAACAATCAAGCACTGGCTGGCATTTCATAATCATTCCCTGACCGCCGCCAAAAGGATATTCATCGACGCGGTTGTGCTTATCCTCGGTAAACGCCCGGATGTCGATCGCCTCGATTTCCGCCAGGCCTTTCAGCCGGGCCTTTTTAATGATCGACGTTGTCAGAAAGCCTTCAAACATTTCCGGAAACAACGTCAGGATCGTAATTCTCATAACAGTCCCTCGATCAGATCCAGCGTGATGGTCTGCGCCTGCAGATCAACCTGCTTGACGAAAACGTCAATGTAGGGAATTAATGCTTCTTTGCCGTCCGGTTTTTTCAGCCGAATCAGATTCTGCGCCGCCGAGGCTTCCATGCGTACGACTGTTCCTAGTTCATGCCCCTGCGGATCCACTGCCCTCAGGCCTTTCAGCTGGAAGAAATAATATTCCCCCTCCTCGAGCGGCGGCAAGGTTTCCTGATCGATGGCCAGTTCACAGCCTTTGTAGCATTCCACTTGATTGATATTGGTCACGCCTTCCAGCAGCACCAGCAGCAGTCCCTTGTGTTCTTTGACTGATGCAATCGTGACGATCTGATCTCCCTGAGGCATACAGATGGTCAGCGTCTGTCCCGGCGCGAAGCGTTCCTCAACAAAATCGGTATCCGGAACGACTTTTAATTCTCCGCGAATACCGAAGGTGTTCACGATTTTGCCGATGATCATTTTTTTCATCCCGACTCCTCCTTCTGCTTTGAAAAAAGGATGCAGGGCATCCTTCTTAATAAGACTCAAATTTTACCGAAATCCGGCGGTTTTCGATCCGAGCCGGCACGTTCATCAACTGCCGCAGTGCAGAAGCCATGCTTCCCTGGCGGCCGATCAGACGAGCGATATCCTCGCTCTTGGCATAGACCACTAACAGGATCTCGTTTTCGTTAAGACTTGGCAGCGACTTCACTGATACACTGTCCGGGTCTTCCACCATCGGTTTGACCAGGTTCAGTAAGACTTTCTCCAGATCGAGTTCTGCCATAAGTTACTTCGCGTTTTTTTCTTCGTGCAAACGCTTCATCAGACCTTCACCGGACAACAGATTGCGAACTGTGTCGGAAGGCTGTGCGCCGTTTCTCAGCCACTTCATTGCCAGATCTGCATCGATCTTGACCGTAGCCGGATTCGTTGTCGGATTGTAGTAGCCGATCGTTTCAATTGAACGTCCATCTCTTGGGAAGCGGGAATCCGCAGCAACTATTCTGTAAAACGGAGCTTTCTTAGCACCCATTCTCTTTAAACGCAGTTTAACAGCCATTTTTCTATACCTCCTGAAAATTACTTACTCATCATATCATAAAAAGAAAGCCTGTCAAGTGTTTTTCCTTTACAGGCTTATTTTTCTAACCGTTTTTCTGACTACCACTTCCGCCGGCGTGGATTAAGCGGAATATTCATGCCTTTTTTCTGTCCCATCAAGGCGTTCATGTTCATCTTGCCGCCTTTCTGCAGCTGGGCCATCTGTTTCATCATCTGCCGGGTTTTCTCAAACTGATTGACCAAAGCATTGACTTCCTGGACAGTAGTGCCGCTGCCGGCCGCAATTCTTTTCTTGCGGGAGGCACGCAGGATTCCTGGATCCTGACGTTCTTCTTTGGTCATGGAGCGAATGATCGCCTTGGAGCGGTTCATCTGCCGCGTGGTCTTTTCATCATCCATCTGCGATGCAAACTGATTGAGTCCTGGAATCATCTTCATGATGCCGCCCAACGATCCCAGCTTCTGAACCTGCTCGACCTGCTGCAGCATGTCCTCCAGCGTAAAGGTGCCTTCCATCATCTTGCGGGCGCTCTTTTCGGATTGTTCCAGATCCATTTTTTCCTGTGCCTGCTCGACTAAGGTCATGATATCGCCCATGCCGAGAATTCGATCTGCCATCCGATCAGGATAGAAGACGTCCAGATCTTCCATCTTTTCACCTAAACCGATAAATTTGACCGGCACCTGGGTAATTGAACGGACTGACAGCACTCCGCCGCCGCGGGAATCGCCATCCAATTTGGTAACGACTAATCCGGTAACATTCAATTTTTCATGGAAAGCCTGGGCTACATTGATGATATCCTGACCGGTCATCGCATCGACGGTTAACAGAATATCATCCGGTTTCGCGATTTCCTTAATCTGAGCCAACTCTTCCATCAGCTCATCGTCGATATGCAGACGGCCGGCGGTATCGATCAAGACGATATCCGCGCCGCTTTCCTTCGCCCGTGCCAGACCCTGACGCACCGTTTCCACAGCCGGGGTTTCAATGCCTAACGAGAAAACCTCCGCACCAACTTCCTTGCCTAAAGTCTGAAGCTGTTCGATCGCTGCTGGACGGATCACGTCCGCGGCAATCAGCATCGGATGCTTATTATATTTCCGCTTCAAAAGCGAGGTAATCTTGCCAACCGAGGTCGTTTTACCCGTCCCCTGCAGACCGACCATCATAACGACAGTCATGCCGGATTCCTTAAAGTTCAGCGGTGCTTCCTTTTCACCTAAAAGCGCAACCAGTTCATCATGAACAATCTTGACGACCATCTGAGATGGATTCAGTGAGGTATAGACCTCCTGACCTACCGCTTTATCTTTTACATTTACTAAAAAATCTTTGACGATCTTGTAATTGACGTCTGCTTCCAGCAAAGCCAGCCGAACTTCCCGAAGCATGTCGTCCATGTTTTTTTCTGTCAGTTTCCCCTGGCCGCTGATATTTTTAAACGCTTTATTCAGCCGCTCTGTCAACGATTCAAATGCCATACTTGTTTCTTCCTTTCCTGCAAATTTCTTATCCGAAGTTTATTATATCAAGAAAAGCAAGGCAAAGCACTCTTTTCATTTCTTTTTAAACCAAATTCAGAAAAGAAGGCCTGAAAAACGGCCTTCTTTCGTTCAGTTTAAGCTTGTGTGACAATCTTTTTACGACCAACCGCCTTCTTTCAACCCACGCTCGTTCATTGAACAAAGTACGACAACATCTTTCGATCCGTTAATTGACTTCATATCCGTGAGAGATGCGGATTTCTCTATGTCCGTTGCTGCCGTTCGTGTTGTTTTTCGTCTTTCCACCAATCGAGGTGAAAGAATCCTTACTGACGCTTATTAAAATGCAGATGGAATTCAATCCGTTTGCCGATGCCGACAGCCCGGATCGTTCCGCCGTGCATTTCCACGATATCTCTGGCAATCGCCAGTCCCAGACCCGCACCGCCGGTAGAGGCACTGCGTGAAGGATCAGCGCGGTAGAACTTCTCAAACAACATAGGAATCTGATCCTCGCTGAGTTGCGGGCCGATGTTGGCAAACATCAGCTCCACCCCATCATTATTCTCTCGCATCGTAATCTCGATATCCGTGCCGCTGTCGCAATACGCCAGCGCATTGCGCAGCAGATTATCGAAAACTCGCGCCAGTTTATCCGCGTCGGCGTTGATCATGACGCCCTCCTGCAGCTGCAGTTTGCATTCTACCTGCCGTTCCTCAAATAACGGATAGAACTCATCCGTCAGCTGCTGAAGCATGATGCTTAAATTGACAGCTTCTTTGTTTAAGGTCTGTTTCTGCAAAGCAAACCGCGTGATATCAAAAAACTCATTGATCAGGCTTTCCAAGCGGTAACTCTTTTCCAGTGCGATCTGCGTATATTTCTCACGCAGTTCCTCGCTGATTTCTTTTTCATCATTCAATAAAGACAGATAACCGATGATTGAAGTCAGCGGTGTTTTTAAATCATGGGCCAGATAGACGACCAGATCATCACGTTTCTGTTGTTCCTGCTGCTGTGCCTGTTCGCTGCGCAGCGTTTCAAATTTGATTGAATTCAGCTGATTTTCAATTTCCTTAAAATCCGTCGGAAGAACGACCAAGCCTTCATCCTTGTTAAAGACCTGATTGATTGATGTAATCATCTGCTCCAGATAATTGGATGTCTTGCGGATCGTAAAATAAATGACGACCATAATCGTTCCGGAAGCGATGATCAGCAGCAGCGCTTCCTTGTTGCGCACGCAGAATCGATAGAGTCCATTGTCCAGCGAAGAAAGGAAATTCGCAATGAAATCATTCAAAATCCCATCAGCCAACTTTAATCCGAATAAAAGCAATACGATGGCGCCGATAATCTGCAGGCTTAACTCCAGAAACAGCCGGATCTTAAATCGCCGCAGACTATTTTTCAATTTTATACCCCATTCCCCATACTGTCTTGATAAACTTCGGATTACGCGGTTGTTCATGCATTTTTTCACGAATCCGGCGAATGTGAACCATGACCGTATTGTTGGACTCAAAATACTTTTCCTTCCAGATGTTTTCAAACAGATCCTGCGAACTGATCACCTTGCCGCGGTTTTCGCACAGCATCTGCAGAATCGAAAATTCGGTCGGCGTCAGATTCAGCTTCTCCCCATACAGCGTGCATTCATGGGTGCTGCAGTTTAAGATCAGTCCCTGGAAATCAATGATATTCTCATCCCGTTTCTGGGAATTATAGCGCATATAACGGCGCAGCTGCGCTTTGACTCGGGCTGTCATCTCCACCGGATTAAACGGCTTGGTAATATAATCATCAGCGCCGATGGTCAGACCTGTGATCTTATCAATATCCTCGCCCTTCGCTGTCAGCATGATGACCGGATAATTATAATGGCAGCGGATTTCCTCGCACAGATGAAATCCGCTGCAGTCTGGAAGCATGACATCGAGAACCGCAAGATCAAATTTGCAGTCACGAATTAATTTCTTAGCTTCCGTTCCGCTGTACTCAACGGTTGTTTGGAATCCTTCGTTTTTCAGATAAACCGAAACCAGCTGAGCGATTTCCGCATCGTCATCCACGATCAGAATTTTCTCATTCATCTTTATCCCTCATTTCGATTTCAAGTATAGCCTATAAACGAATTTCCAACAATCTGCAAATTCTTACAAAGAAATAAACGTCATGCGCTCTGTTCAGCCAGCGGCGGATTATTGATCGGCTTAACCGAAATAAACGAAACCTTCTCCGCCACCACTTCTGCGTTGTAATACATCGGACCTTCTTTCGGCTCATAGTTGTGCGCCTGCAGCCGTCCCTTAACCGCGACGACAGAACCCGGCCGCAGCAAATCCGCACACGTTTCCGCAACCCCGCGCCACAGGACAACATTGAAAATATCCTGATCGTACTCTCCATTGCTGTTGCGGAATCCCCGATCGACCTCCAGCAGCATCGTTGCGATTTTTGTCCCGGCGGCTGTCAGACGAATTTCAGGAATTTCTTTGACCTTTCCTACCAACACTGTAAAATTTAACATAGCTTTCCTCCTTGCTTTCCCATTATGGCGCAGACTAAAGATTCTGACAAATCGGCAAATTCGACCTTTTTTTATTGGTTAGCTGGACGTAAAGGGGAAAACTTGACAAAAAAAACGGAGAAGTCTAAATTCCCCATTTTTCTAAAATTTCTTTATTTTAATTCTGACTTACGCTTGAGGCTGTCCTTCATCCGGACTGATTTCAACCACGCTGCGCTGCTCAAACGACAGTGATTCAAATGCATCCTGAACCTGCTTCTGATCCAGCTGATCAATGATTTCCAGCGTATCGAAGAAGCTGACGCCATTGAACTGATTACGGATCATCGCCACGGCAATATCCTCCATGTTATTAAACGTCCGCATCGCTTCGCCAAAATACCGGCGCTTTAACAGCTGCAGCTGCTGATAATCCATCGCCCGTGTCTTCAACGCGTTCAGTTGCTCCTCAACAAACTGCGTAAAGGCCGTGGCATCTTCCGTTTCATTGTAGAACATCATCATCGCGTAGTCCTTGCCCAGATCAATTTCATAGCCGAAATAATCGTTAATGACCTCGTTGTCCAGCCACTTCTGATAATCCGGATTCAGGGAACTGAAATGGGATTCAAGCAGACAGCGAATCGCCCACTCCCGACGCACCCGCTCTTTGGCCGAAGTTGTTAACGGCGCAAATTTGTAAGCTACGCTGACCTTGCGAACCGCCACGTCCATCGGGATCACCGTATGACTGGACACGACAGCTTCCGGCTCTTCTTCCAGATAACGACCAACGTCTTTGGCCTCAGCAAATGACTTCGGCTTCTGATTTTCCTCAATCCATTCCAGCAAGGTTTCCGGATTCTGCGGACCGGCCACGATCAGCGTCATGTGGGAAGGATGATAGTTAAGCTCATAGCAATCCTGAAGCTGCTGCCGGGTTGTCGCATTGACGCTCTGCTCATCCCCACCGATATCGCGGTTAAGCGGATGCTTGTGATACAGCGCTTTAAACGTTTCAAAAAACAAACGGCTGTCCGGCATCTGCAGGTACATCTTCAATTCCTGATTGATGATGCCCTTTTCCTTTTCCACCGATTCATCGGTAATCCGCAGATCCTGAACAAAATCAATCAGCAGATTCAGCGGTTCCTTTAAATCTCCATGACTGGTCGTAAAGTAATAACAGGTCTCATTATAGGACGTAAACGCATTGACATTCGCTCCCATCCGCGAAAAGTCTTCCATAACATCGCCTTCATCCGATTCAAACAGCTTGTGCTCCAGAAAGTGTGCAATGCCGCTGGGAAAATCAAGATGATTTCCAGCCTTATCGATCTGCCGGTAATCCAATGCTCCATAGGGTGTGGCAAAGACGACTGCCGTGCTGACAAAATCCGGCTTATGCCAGAAAATCAAGTTCAGACCGTTGTCCAGCGTATGGGTATACCACGTTTCATCGAATTGAGCATTAACAATTTTCTTCATGGACATCCTCCTTTTGAATCAATGCGAACACAGCTTTGCACTGCATCTTGGCAAACAGCTTCATGATCGCTTTGCGGTCAACTTGGCGGATCTTATCGCTGATCTCTTCGAGTTTCTGAGCCTGGCCTAAAAGACAGTTCTGGAATTCACGGTTGATCATCGAAACCGGATCATCTTCAGAAGCAAGAATGGAGTTGATCAGCATTTCCTTCGCCATGCTGAGCATTTCCTCATCAAAATCCCCGTCGGCCATCCGCTTTCGCTGCTGCTCAACCAGTTCTTTGACTTCCTCCAGATGGGATCCATCGATGCCTGTGCTGACACTCATCACCCCATCATAGGAAAGAATGCTGGAATAAATGGAATAACATAAGCTGCGTTTTTCACGGACTTCCTGAAATAACAGCGAGGTCGGCAGCTGACCGAAAATGCAGCTGCCAGTTCGCAGCGTCCAGTAATCCGGACTGCTTAAAGCAACATGCGTCGGATACATCATGACTAACGCCGTCTGATCAATCGCACGGGTTTCCGATTTCTGCCGCAGCTGATCACTTTCCGTTAAATACTCACTCTTGATTTTAAGCTCCCGGCCCTTCAGTGGAAAAGCATGCTTCAACAGCCGCGTTACGGTGTCAGCTTCCACTTGGCCCTCCACAAAGATATCAATGCGGTCCTCACAAAGCATTTTTTCATAAGCTTCACTGACTTGTTCTAACGTGATCGCTTCCGCTTCCTTTAACGTTGGCAAAACGCTGATCCCCAGCGCCTGACCTTCGCCTAACAGCTTTGCGCACTGCGCAGCGGCGTACGCCGCCGGATTGTCGCTGCGGCGCTGAATCATCGCTTTCAGATTGATCATGGCTTCCTTAAATAAAGCCTCGGACAGCTGTCCTTCGGTTTTTAACGGATGCAGCAGAAACTCGGAGGCCAGCGCAATCTGCCGCTGAAGCAAATCACCGCCGACATATTTTTCATTTAAGGTCTTAATTCGGAATTCTAAAATCTGTCCCTGACCATACGTCGTTGTGCGGGCGGATGCGCTTGCTCCATACAGCCCGTCCAGGCAGCACGAAACTTCCCGCTTTGTCGGATATTTTTCACACCGGTCCGCCAGCATCAGAGCCAAGACTGTTCTGACCCAGCTGTCCGGGGTTTTCAGCTCATTAAAAAAACGGAATGACAGGATGACGTCCTTAAATTTTCCGGTTTCCAGAATATGAATTTTAACATTTTTGCATAGTGTTTCTGATCTCATCAAACGTTCCTCCTTTGTTACTTAGTATATCCCACTTTCCCGGCAAAAAACAGAAAATCTTTCCTGATGCCGGTCTTGTAAATCTGCTCGCAAAGCTCTGCCGGCGCTTTTGGCCGCAGTTTTTTTCGCGCCTTCGGCTATAATGAAAGTGAACAAGCTGATCATTGGAATAACAAATTCACCGTGAAGTGAAAAAACCCGGCAAAATCCAACGATTTCGTTTTCATCGTTTGAAAATTTTGTTATGATAAACAATAAGCAAAGAAGAAAAGAGGCCAAAGAGATGAAAACAGAACTTTTTCTAAGAGAAAAAGACGACCAGTCCTTGTTGGTCGTCGTCGACATGATCAACGGCTTTATCCATACCGGAGCCTTAGCAGATTCTAAAATTGACCAGATCACCCCGGCTGTGCTGGACACAGTAAAAAACTATTTAAACTGGAATTTCCCTGTCCTTGCCTTCCGTGACTGTCACAATGAAAACGCCATGGAATTTTCCAGCTTTCCGCCGCATTGCTTGAAAAACAGCGAAGAAAGTGAACTGATTGACGAGCTGAAGCCTTTTGCCGATCAATTTATCATTCTGGATAAGAATTCGACCAACGGATTTGTTCAGCCGGATTTTCTGGAAGTGTTCCAGCAGATGACAAATTTACGTTCGGTTATGATTGTCGGCTGCTGCACAGATATCTGCGTTCTGCAGTTTGCCTTATCTTTAAAAGGGTATATTAATCAGAATAATCTGGGAATTGAGGTCATTGTCCCAAGGAATCAAGTCGCAACTTTTGACGCTGAAAATCACAGCGCTGAAGATTACGGTCATTGGGCTTTGAAATTGATGGCCAACGCCGGAATTCATGTCGTTGGCGGCAAGGAGGAATAACAAATGCAGCCTGAGGATTTAATGCTTTTAACCGATTTTTACGAGTACACGATGGCCTATGCGTACTTTAAAGAAAACAAGCATGAGGAAATCGCCTATTTTGACATGTTCGTGCGGACGATACCGGACGGCGGCGGTTTCTTAATTTTAAACGGTCTGCATCGGTTTATCGATTTCGTTCAGAATTTTCATTACACAGAGGCTCAGATAGATTATCTGCGGCAAACAGGCTGTTTTGACGAGGATTTCCTGCATTATCTAAAAACCATGACAATGGACGTCGACGTCTGGGCAATTCCGGAAGGGACGCCGGTCTTTGCCAACGAACCGCTGGTTACGATTCGCGGCACCTTGATCCAGGCGCAGATTCTGGAAACAATTCTGCTTCTGTGCATCAATTACCCAACCTTGACAACCACTAAAGCCTACCGTATTGTTCGCGCCAGCAAGGGACGGGCTGTTCTGGAATTCGGAACACGCCGGGCTCATGGCTATGATGCGGCTACGGAAGGTGCCCGCGGCGCCTATATCGCAGGATGCGCAGGTTCTGCCTGCACGATTGCTGGACAGAAATACGCTGTTCCCGTCAGTGGGACGATCGCCCACAGCTACGTTCAGCTGCACGACAGCGAGCTGGAAGCCTTCCGGAGCTATGCCCGAGTTTCCCCGGACAATTGTATTCTGCTTGTCGATACCTATGACACGCTGCATTCCGGCATTCCCAACGCGATTAAAGTAGCCCAGGAGGAATTAATTCCGAAGGGTCATCGTTTAAAAGGGATCCGAATTGACAGCGGCGATCTGGCTTATCTGTCAAAGAAAGCACGGAAAATGCTGGACGCTGCCGATCTAACAGACTGCAAGGTTGTCGTTTCCAATTCGCTGGACGAATTCTTAATCGACGATCTGATCATGCAGGACGCGAAGATCGATACATTCGGCGTTGGCGAAAATATGATTACCGCCAAATCCACACCGGTCTTGGGCGGCGTCTACAAAGTTGTCGCACATGAAAAAGACGGACAGATCATTCCGAAGATTAAGATCAGCGGCAATGTGGAAAAGCTGACCAACCCCGGTTTTAAGAAAATCATCCGCTTCTACGATAAGGAGAATCATCAGGCGATCGCTGATCTGCTGGCGCTGCGCGATGAGGTAATTCCGGAGGATGAATATGTATTATTTGATCCGCAGGCGCCATGGAAACAAAAGCGGATCAAGAACTATGAAATGCGTGAGCTGCAGGTTCAGATTTTTGATCATGGAAAATTAATTTACAACGTTCCGTCAACAGAAGAAGTCAAGAATTACTGTATGCAGCAAATGAATACATTGTGGGAAGAAGTCAAGCGGCTGCGTTATCCGCATCGTTATTATGTCGATTATTCCCGCAAGCTCTACGATTTGAAACAGGAACTGATTGAAAAAAACACAATAAAAATCTAATTTTCTCAGCAGGCTGTAACGCAAGGTAAAAAACCTAAACATTACAGCCTTTTACTATGAAGAAAAGAATAAAAGCAAGAAAACTAGAAAGAAAGTAGACGAACGACGGGTGGCCAAGAAAAATGGGTGAATAATGCAAGAACTTTATAAGAAAAGATCAGAATCCAAGTCTTCCGGCATGAAGATCATCGCAAAAAACCAGTCTGCCCTTCCATAGGTTTGTCTGGTTCTTTTTGTATGGAATTGGCTGTCAAAAATGCAAATATCGCGCTATCCATTCCCTGCGCTGCCCATTGTTTTAAGTCGATTCAGGATCATCAGTCCGTCCTAGAGGAAAGTGGAATATCAATCCAGTTTCAGGATGCCAAAACCATTCCGCTGGGATCATCCCTATTTTTTCATTTCTCTCCCTGTTTGTTTGATATAATCCGGACTTCATCACGAATTCACCGCTCACTTTCACGAAGATTATAGTGTTAGTCCCATTGGCTGCAAAGATCTTCTTTGCCTTCATCCCTGCTTTATCACAATCTGTTTTTGATCCGCTGTTTCTTTCTTTGCCGCTGAACAAATGTTTGGGCAGTCACTCACTGGCTCGATAAGCCAAACATCATTCACCTGACGGCGTACAGCAGCACCGAAGCGGTAAAGGTGTCCGGGGTGCAGGTGAAGTCAGCCAGCCCGCCGTAGCGTTCCGCCATCGCCCGGACGCTGTTGATGCCTACGCCTTCGGTGTTATTCCGGCCTGGCTTGCCGGACAAAAAACGCCCGCCCTCCCGACAGATCACACCGCTGTAGCCGTTTTCCATGCGGATTAAGATTTGTTCCTCCCGAATCTGTATACGCAGCCGGATAAATCTTCGGTCGGCAGCGGCGTCCAGGGCGGCGGCCACGGCATTTTCCCACAGATTGCCCAGGATAACCGCCAGATCACTGCCCGCGATACCTGAATCCTTAGGCAGCGACGCGTTGATGAAAACCTTCACGCCCGCCTGCTTTGCCAGCGCTTCATAGCGGCGGCAGAGGGTATCGGCCACCAAGTTTTCGCACAGCGGCGGCTGGATCGCCTCGGCCATACTCCCTTCATAATCCTTAAGATAAGCAAGCGCTTCCTTGACTTCTCCCTTTTCCAGCAAGCCCCGCAGCACCTGCACGTGCTGTCTGCGGTCATGACGGATCCGCTTCATCTCCTCCGCGTGGCTCTCCAGATCCTCCACCCGCGCCCGCTGTAAATCAAGCTGGTGGGCAAGCTGGGCGTTGGTTTCCGCTTCCTTTGCCGCGTTGGCCGCCTGAAATACGGCGGAAGCCATCTGGGAATAAGTCACAAAGGCACACAGGCAAATGATGATGCGAAAACCGTTGGCCATCGTGAAATTGTTGCTGACGAAATAAAGGTTGCTCTGCATGAAATATAAGAATACAAAAAACAGGGGAATGACCCACAGCCGGGAATGCTGTTTGGATTCAGCTGCCAAAAGCTTATGATAAAGCTTTTGACAAAAGACCGCCAGCGGCAGGGTAATCAGCAGGCGCGGGATGCCGAAGCCTAAGATGTCGGCGATGGTAAACATTCCCTCCGCTAAAGCTGGAAAGAAAAGTCCGTATAGTAAATACGTCACAGCCTGACAGAATTGAAGGGTCTGAATTGAGAGAAGCAGGACAAAGACCAGACGGCTCCAGCTTTCATTGCAGGCCCACCGCAAAAGAAGTATGCTTATAAGCCACGCCGGAAGCGCAGTGAAGGTATAATCTATCGCGATAGGGAGCCAATCATTGACATAGAGCGCCGCGCCAAGGCTTGCGGCAGCCCCGAAAAGAGTCAGCGCTGCCGCCAGTCCGCACAAGATCGACGTCCGCACCCGCAGGCGTTCTTTGAGGACATAAAGACAAAAGAAGATGGTCATCGCTATGTCAATAACCCATATGAGATACTCGGAAAAAATCGCTTCCATTCTCATTCCTCCATCCGTGCGAACACATACGCCATGTACCGGCTTTTCAGAGCGGCGCGGCCATCCCGGGAAAGCGGAATTTCCCGCCCGTCCTGCATGAGAAAGCGATCTTTGTTCAACCGCTTCACAAAATCCATATTCACGATAAAGTAGCGGTAACAGCGCAGAAACGGATCACCGCCCAAGGCTTTCTCCAACGCGGACAAGGACTGGTTCACCGCCAGCTCGCCCTTGATGGTATGCAGCACGGTCTTGTGGCCATAAACCTCGATGTACTTAATCCCGGAAACATCGATATCCACTTCATCCCGCCCGACAATGACCCGCACCCTTCGCGTCGTGATCTGCATTCGGTTCTGCACCCGCCGCATCGCTTCGCAGAAGGCGTCCCAGCTGACCGGCTTCAAGAGATAATGGGCGGCCTCCACGTCGAAACCGTCCGCGTAATGTTCAGTGCTGGTCGTGATGAAGACCAGCGCTCCCCGATAACCCTTGTCCCGCAGGATGCGCGCCGCGTCGACTCCCAGCGCCCCGTCCATATAGATATCCAGAAACATCACGTCGGCACTTCTGGCCTGTCGGCTGTTCAGCAGCGCCCCGGCATTTTCAAATTCCAGATCGGCGATGGGCAGATGCTTTTCCTTCGCGTACCGGGCGCAAAACCCGAGCAGGATTTCCCGATCGGCCGCCCGATCGTCGCAGATCACAGCCAGCATGTTTCTTCCTCCCTTCCGCAAGATGAATCATCGAATTGATAACTTGTCAAGGTCATTATATCATGGAAAGCGGCTGTCCTGCGGCCAATAACTCCGGCTTAGGCTGCGGGGGAACGGCTTAGGCTTTTTCGATGGCATCCAAGCGATAAAATTGCGATAATGAAATTAAATAAAATCACGGGAGCCGAAAAGCGTTCTTCGTGAAACTAAAGGCTGCGCCCAAGGGGTACCCCTTGTCTTGCCTCCTGCCTAGGCAAGACAAACATCCCTCGGCCCGCTGTTTTATAGGATCGCCAGACGGCGCTCTAGCGGCAAAGGAGGAGAAACAAATGAACGGAATGAGGAAAATCAGGCTGATCACACGGATAGCACTATTTGTGCTGATGCTGCTGCCCATGACGGCCTTCGCTGAGGACGAGGGCTTTACATGGGAACCACAAAACCCACGGGTGGGGGAACGTGTGACTTTCACCGGACCGGACACCGACAGCTCCCATGGCCAGCCCGTGACCCAGTGGACTTGGACATGGCCTAACGGCGCGCGGATAGTGAGTATAGATACTAACGTTTCTGACTATACGTTTACAACCGCAGGGAAAAATACTGTTAGACTGAATGTTCAATATGACGACGGCAGAGGGGACACTTTTTCCCACGACATCATCGTCAGCAAGTATCAGCCGAAAGTTGATATTACTAGCGGCAACGGCATCGCGGATTTCACAGCTAAAGTAGGGGACGTCGGTGACAGGAATGTCATATTCTACTTGCCACGCGGCATGCCCAAAAGTATCGAAGTGACGTATTCCATCGGACAGGTAAGTGTTACTGACAAGTGTTATTCTAGCACATTTGGCGGAAACGACTTTCTTTGTGGCGCTGCCAGGCTCAACAGCCTGCCGGCAGGGGATTATCCGATCAAACTATCCTCCCCGGGGAATGATCAAGTCGAGGGGTTCGATCTTACACTGGGGACAGCGCATATCGAGAAGTATCAGCTGAAAGTTGATATTCGCAACAACAGCGACAAGGATTTCACCGCCAAAGTAGGAAATGTCGGTTACAGGCAGGTTATTTACAGCATGCGCTGTGAAAAAATGGATGGTGTAGAAGTAACTTATTCTATCGGATCATTAACGGTTACCTATTGGGTGGCTTTTGACGTCAATGATGGTAGATTGTTTTATCAAGAGTTCTTAGAAACCGACCTCAACAACCTGCCTGCGGGGGATTATCCGATTAAACTGTCCTCCCCAGGTAATGAGCGAATTGAGGGGTTCGATCTCACCCTGGGCACGGCGCATATCGAGAAGTATCAACCGGTGTTCGCCGATAACAATCATTCAGCAAGATATGCGGGTGATTCTACAGGCGGCTTGCAACTGATGCTGATGAGTGGTAAGGAGGGCTATCCGGAACCGATTTCGTATACAATAACAATCAGCGATAAAGTATTGATGTCCGGTCAGATCAACGCCTACAATGATACGCCTACTTTCAGTGTGGGAGGACTGAATTTTATGAACCTGATTCCGGGAATCTATGACATCAAGCTCAAAAGTGAGGAATCAGAGCATAACCAATCTGTGCAGGCGAGGATCGGCACCCTGACTATCGCGGGTGTGACAGGCGTGGAGATCATGCCATTGGCTTCCACCGTTGAAAAAGGCGGCACACTGCAGTTTGACGCTGATGTTAAGAACGTCAGTACTTCGGATTGTCCAATCGAGGATACGGTCACCTGGACGGTGAGCGGCAATCATTCAAGCAAGACGGTGATCGACGCAATGGGCCGCCTGAGCGTGGGGATGGATGAAACTGCGGATACCCTCACTATTCAGGCGGAAAGTGTCCATGAAAATGGTTTGTTGGGTAAGGTGAAGGCTAGTACAAGCGTTACGGTCCTGCCGCCCGCGGTCACAGGCTTAGCGGTGAGTCCTGCAAGTGTTACCGTCAGTCAGGGCAAGCAGCACCAGTTCCGCGTCAGCGTAGCGGTGGTGAGCGGCGCGGATAACCGTGTTCAATGGACGGTAGAGGGCAGCCGGTCAGCGAAAACGAAGATCGACACAGCGGGGTTGATGACCGTCGGTCCGGATGAAAGTGCGGATGTGCTGACAATCCGGGCCACTTCGATGTTTGATACAAAGCAAAGCGGAACCGCGCAGGTAAAGGTCACGAAATCCCAACCGGCGGGTGCTGATCCAGACCCCGTTTACAGCCTGACCATTCAGGCCGGCGCGGGCGGAACGATCATAACGGGAACTAACGGCAGCTACCCAGCGGAATCGCCGGTTTTCCTGCAGGCCCAGGCTGACGCTGGCTATGAATTTGCCGGCTGGAGCTCCTCAAACGGCGGCCGTTTTGCCAATTCAGCCAGTATCAGTACAACCTTTACAATGCCGGCGCAGGCGACCGTGGTTACCGCCGCATTCCAGAAAAAGAACAGCGTTTCACATGCCTTGGATTATACCGACCAGACCTTGACCGATCCTTCGGGCGTGCGGGTGAGCGGCTTATTCACAGACGGCGCGGTTCTGGAGGCTGGAGATAAGCTGCCGCACCTTGAGGGAGATTGCGACGGGTGCGACGGCATCCGCGAGCGGCAGAAAAAAGGCGAGCTGATTATACTTTTTGACCTCAGCCTGAAATCGGGTAAGTATAAAGGTGAGCTTCAAGTAGAAATTCCAGTGGGAGAAACGTACAGCGGACAGACCGTTGAGATTCTCCACTGCCATGAAAAAGTCTTGGAAAGCCGGACGGTTACCGTCCAAAACGGCATGGCCGCCGGCACCTTCTCCAGCCTGTCCCCTTACGCCGTATTCAAGGTTCAGGCCAGCGCCGAAGTCACGGGTCTGCCCGAGAGCTATACGCTGATGACGGGAGAAACGGTGAGCTGGACGCCAGTTCCTGCGGGCGGGGTCTGGAGCTGTGACAGCAACCTGCTGGAAATGACCGCAAGCGGCGATACCTGCACCTTCAAGGCGCTGAAAGAGGGCACGGCTGCCATCACTTATACTGTGGATGATGCAGCTTTCACGATAGCCCTGACTGTCCATTCTTCCGCGGCTTCGCAGCCGAACGCTTTAAGCAGTGTCTGGCTTTGGGCGCTGCTGGCGGCCGGACTTCTGGGATGCACGGCGCTGGTGACGGTCAAAAGAAACAGCGGCAAAAAACGAAACGGATAAGTTGAAAAAAACGGTGAGCTAGGACAGAAAAATTTGCGGCGAAACAGCGGCTCAACGCTAATCCTTGATCATGACCGGCCAGACCTGATCTCTTCTACGGGCGCCGATGATTGCGGAATAGATTTGCATGACTTAAAAAACGGTTCCCCTGCCTCGTTAAGGAGCTGGAAACTGCCCGCCGACAGAAAATACCGCCAATTTCATCGAATCTGGAAAAAGTTCTATATCCTCATTAAAGCCGTCGAAACTACGAAGATCGACGGCTTTTAAATTACAAAGTATACAATTAGAGTAATACAGAAACATTAGGAATGTCCTTGTTCCTTTTACGGAAAGAAAGAGCTGTGATCTTTTCAGTTTTTGTTCAGTTTGGGGCAGCGCTGGCATTTCTTATTCAATGAAGCAGACTGATAAAGCTTGCTTGTCGCTTTGCCTGTCTGCCTTTTTATCTTTAACCCTGTTCGAGTGAGAATTATATTTTTGCTGACTGCAGTCACTTTCTTCCTTAATGGGAAAGAGCCATAAAAGTAGGACGGAACACACATTAACGAAACAGGGTTAGTTATTGTTATCCAAGAAGAGCTTTGAAAAGCAAGATTATCTTGATGCAGAGGGATTAAGAAGATCCGGCATTCAGCGGTCCGCAGACCGCACTCATAAGCGGCAGAATGGTAAAGACGCCGCGTTTCAGCCGCACCTTTCTTTACAGACATTTTGATTTCTGAGTTAATTCATATTTTCTGATTCCAACCATTATTTCAGCCGGATCAGCTTTTTCAAGCCTGCCCTTTGAATAATTAAACAGGCTTGATTATGCAGCGGCAAATCTTCGCAATACAAAATCTTTTTACCGCGATAGATTTGCTGATGAAAGATTACGCAGGTGAAGCTTTCCTCTCCTCGAACAAACCGCCATGCGCTGACTTCCTCTTCCGGCAGTTTTCCTCGGCCTGGCTGAACGACTTCAGCCTGTTCCAACCGGAAATCATCGCCATAAAACACTTCATCCTGAAACAGCTGGCCGTGCAGAACTCCCTCACTGACAAAGACCGCGTGTTCCAGTAATTCGTTGTAGCGCAGCGAACATGGCCCTGTTTTCACGCTGAGCGGCAAGCCCTTATGGCGATAGTTGAGCTGAACATTTCCGTGCTTCAGCTGCCAATCCGGCTGCCTGCCATGAACCTCAGTCTGCGGATCCAGATGGATCCGGCTGACTACATTGTGTTCACCCTCACAGAAAATCTCATCGCAGATAAGCCAGCATCCCTGCGGCAGCATGATTATTTTACGAATATGCGTCATCTGCGGCTGTTGTGTCAGCACGCCGCCTTCCCAATACAATGCCTGCGGCGTATCGCGGACAACGGTGGCCAGCGGCCGCAGAAATTTTTGATAGGTCCAGCTGGAATCCGGAATGCTGCCCGGCTGATCATCCAAAACTACCGTATTGTGAGCGCTCATGCCTTTAAGCTCAACGCGGACGGGATGATCCTCACGGTAAGTAAAACGGCCTGGATCAATGACAAACGGGACACCGCGGTGAACAAGGGAATAATGCAGGTTATCAGAATGGCCGTGTCCGCTGCCCAGTTCTCCGTTAAGGACCATCATCCATTCCGCTTGCTGTCCAAAATCACTCCGGCGCACGGTGATGCCGCAGTCCTCCCCCGCATAAAGCAACGTCTTCGGAAGCTGCTTCGGTATCGTCTGCAGCTTGCGCCAGACCGGCATTCCGCCGTTGACAAGCAAATCGCTGTCGCACACGTCGCTGCCCATCGCATGCAGCTGTGGGTCGTCAAATAAAACAGCGCACCGATTCATGACGTCCTCGGCATTGACCCGATCCGAATCCCCAAAGGTTTCAATTTGATGATCCGGCATCATCATATGCATTAATGCGCGCGCCATCGCATGGACTTTATCCTGAATCCGCGAAGAGAGCGGAATCGGATAGAACCGGGCATACTCCAACACCCGCAGCAGATTGTTGAGAACTTCCACATGATACATGGTCGACTGTTCCCAAAGCATGCCGTCGGCGCCGATCTGAATCTGCATCTGCGTTTCCAGTTCTTTCAGCGCCCAGCGATAAATCTCATCATTTTCCGGATTCTTCCCCATCACAGCGCAGCTGACGATCACCCCGCAGGTCTGGATACTGCCCCAGTTGCTCAGCGTGTATTTTTCAATATAATTGGCTTTTAAATACGTCATCTGCTGATCAACACTGTTTAAGATCTGCCGCAGTTCTTCTTCGGTCAGTTTTTCCGACACTTCTAAAAGCATCGCGCATTCCAGCATATTGACGATCCGAATTCCCGTGTCCAGCGTTCGCGTTGACAGACTGTATTCCATTTGCGGATGCTGCGCAATCCAGTCCAGCAGGAAATCTTTAGCCTGATCCAGATATCGCGTATCCTGACTGATCAGCGCGGCTTTTGCCAGAACCGACCAATAATCCATGCGGTTCAGCATAAACGTCCATTCTTCATCTTCGTTGAATACCTGATTCCACTTCATTGTTTCCAAGGTATGCGGGGTCAGGCAGCGTTCCATATCCCATGGATGGTCAAACACAAAGGTATGCGCGCACAATTCCTTTCCCCGCTGCATCAGGATATCCCGTTCAGAACTTTGACGCAGCAGTTCGGAAACTTGCTTTAATTCCTTCGCCGTCATGATTTGACGCCATTGTTTTCTAATTTCTTCGATCTGCATAAATTTCCTCTTTCTATCTTCCGGAATGCTGATCCGGACAACTTCGTTATTTTTATTATACCAGAATCCGGCAGAGAAAAAGAAAATCCGGCTGAATTGTTTCAACCGGATTCTGTTTAACGCTTGCCTGTATCGTAAATTTCACCCGATGCCTTCGGCCCCACCGACTTGCCGGCAAAAATGACCAGCGCGATGATCGTCAAAACATACGGGAACATGCTGAAGAATTCTGTCGGCAATGTGGCCAAAAACGGAATATCCTTGGCATAAAAGCCCAGCGTCTGGGAGAAGCCGAAGAACATGCCGGCGCCCAGAACGCCGAATGGATTCCACTTGCCAAAAATCAGCGCCGCGATCGCGATGAAGCCAAAGCCATGGACCGTAACGACGGTAAACTGAACGTCCTGGGTTAAAACCATGACGCCGCCCGCTAAACCCGCCAGCGCCCCGGAAACCAAAACCCCGAAATAACGCATTCTGCGGACGTTGATGCCCATGGAGGCAGAAGCCTGCGGGAATTCACCGCACGAGCGCATGCGCAGACCAAACGGTGTTTTAAATACAACATACCAGGTTACAAACACCAGAACAATCGTCAGATAGAACGTCGGATGCACCTGCTTGAAAAACATTTCACCCAGCACCGGGATATCCTTCAGCACCGGTACGTCAATCCGGGTAATGCCGCGGATAAACGCCGGCGTCCGCTGCTGATTGAAGAAAATCTGACACAGATAAACGGTGATGCCCGCCGCCAGCAAGTTCAAAGCGGTACCGGAAACGGTCTGATCGGCATTCAAATCAATGCTCGCATAGGCATGCAGCAATGAAAACACCATTCCGGCAAGGGTGCCGGCCGCCAAGCCGATCAGAATCGCGGTTTTGCTGTTGGCTCCGCTTGGATCCAGCACGACGACGACCGCCGCGGTGACAAAGGCGCCGACCAGCATGATGCCGTCCAGAGCAATGTTGACAACGCCGCTGCGCTCGCTGAACAGTCCGCCCAACGCCGCGATAATAATCGGAGCTGAGATCATCAGAGTGATGGTAAACATGTTATAAAATAAACTCATGCCTGTTCACTTCCTTTCTCAGCGTTTTCCTTCTTTTTCGACAATCGGTTCATAATGTAGATAATGCCGTTCTGCATTGCTACCAGCATGATGATCGTGGAAGAAATAATCGTCGCGATATCCTTCGGAATCTGCATCGACTGCATTAGCGGCTGAGCCACCTTCAGCAGGCCAAACAGCAGGCCGGCAAAGAAGATGCCGATCGCGTTGCATCCGCCGACCAAGGCTACCGCAATTCCGTCAAAGCCATAGTTTTCAGCCGTGTTCAGCACACGTCCGTAACCGAAGGTGCCTAAAACCATAATTGCGCCGGCCAATCCCGCCATTACGCCTGAAATCATCATGGCATAGACGACATTGCGCTCCACCTTCATGCCGGCATAGCGCGCACCCTCGGCATTGAAGCCGGTCGCCCGCAGACTGTAGCCGAACGTTGTTTTCTCGATGATGATATGATAGACGATAACTGCTAGAAAAACGACGAGAATACCCCAATGCAGACGCGAATTGTTGGTGATCTGCTTGAGAAAATCCGATTTGATCAGAGCCGAGGCCGGCAGATCAACGGTGCGGGTCTGTGTGGATCCCGGCAGTGCTTTTAAGATGTAGTTGCAGAAATACAGCGCCGCGTAGTTCATCATGATCGCCGTGACCACTTCCGAAATATTCCGCTTTACTTTCAGAAAACCCGGCAAAAATGCCCACAGCGCGCCGGCTGCTCCGCCAGCAATCAGACAGACGATCGCATGCAGCACCGGCGGCAGCGGGACAAGAATTCCGACAACGGTCGCTGCCAGCGCACCGACCATAACCTGACCTTCCCCGCCGATATTGAACAATCCTGTGCGGTAAGCAAAGCCGACCGCCAAACCCGTCAGAATCAGCGGCATCGAGAAGACGATAAATTCGCCGAAATACCGCGGATTAATCGGCCCCGGATTCAGGATATCAAAGCCGCAGAAGCTCTTGATGATCGCTGAAATCAGAAGCACCGGCGATTTGCCGCTGGCGATGACGATGATCATGCCGACTAACAAACCCAGTAAAACCGCAATCAGCGGAGCGGTCAGTTTTTCTCGTTTCTTCATGCTTCGCCGACCCCCTTTCGGATTGAACCGGACATCATTAAGCCCAGCTCGTTTTCATCTGTTTCCTCGGCTTTGACCCAGCCTGTCAGCTCGCCGTTGAACATGACTGCAATCTGATCAGACAAGGCCAAAATCTCGTCCAGCTCTAATGAAACTAACAGAATGGCCTTGCCGTTATCCCGTTCCTGAACAATTCGTTTATGGATGTATTCAATCGCCCCGACGTCCAATCCGCGGGTCGGCTGAACGACGATCAACAGTTCAGGACTGCGGTCGATCTCCCGGGCGATAATCGCTTTCTGCTGATTGCCGCCGGACATGCTGCGGGTGATCGTTTCCCGTCCCTGACCGCTGCGGACATCGAACATTTCAATCAATTCATCCGTTTTCTTATCAATGGCCGGGATCTGCAAAAGTCCGTTCTTCGCAAACGGCGCCTGATTGTAGCTGTGGATGACCATATTTTCTTTCAGCTTGAAATCCAGAATCAGACCATGCTTATGCCGGTCTTCCGGAATGTGCCCCATTCCGGCTTCAATCCGGTGCTTAATCGAACTATGCGTGATGTCTTTGCCGTTGAGCAGCACTTTGCCGTCCTCGGCTTTGGTTAAACCGGTCAGCGCATAGACCAGCTCCGTCTGACCATTGCCGTCGATGCCGGCGACGCCGACGATTTCCCCGGCGCGAACCTGCAGACTGAAATCCTTCACGCCTAAAAGACCCTTGGAATTTTTAACCTTCAAATGATCGATTTCCAACACGACTTTTCCGGCCTGCTGGACTTGTTTTTCAACGCCGAAATCCACTTCCCGGCCAACCATCAGCTTTGCCATTTCCTCTTCCGAGGTTTCTGCTACCTGAATGGTTCCCATACACCGGCCGCGCCGCAAAACCGTACAGACATCGGCGACTTCCTTGATTTCCTTCAATTTATGCGTGATTAAAATAATTGTTTTGCCTTCCTTTGTCAGATTGCGCATGATCTCCATCAGCTCATGGATTTCCTGCGGCGTCAGCACCGCGGTCGGCTCATCAAAAATTAAAATATCCGCATTGCGGTAAAGCATTTTCAAAATTTCTACCCGTTGCTGCATCCCAACGGAAATATTCTGGATTTTCGCATACGGATCGACATTTAATCCATACATTTCACTGAGCTGCTGAATCCGCTGCGCCGCCGACTTGATGTCCGTCGTATAAAACTTTGTTTTCGGCTCCATGCCCAAAATGATATTTTCCGTTACCGTAAAGCATTCAACCAATTTAAAATGCTGATGCACCATCCCGATCCCCAGGCTGTTGGCGACATTCGGATCCGTGATCTTGACTTCCTGGCTGCGGACTTTAATCGTGCCGCGGGTCGGCTGATACAGACCGAACAAGATCGACATCAACGTTGATTTTCCTGCCCCGTTTTCTCCCAAGAGAGCATGAATACTTTTTTCCTCTACTTGAAGAGTTACGTCATCATTGGCGCGGATGCCTGGAAAATCCTTCGTGATGTTGAGCATCTCTATCGCATAACTCATTATTTTCCCTCCATTAACTATTCAAAATTATAACATAATTCCTCAGGCTGTCGCCGTCTTTTTTGCGATTTTCACAAATAAACGTGACATTTGACACCCCGGCACTCTCAAAACATCAGCTTCTCTGTAATTTTAAAAGAACCGAAAAAACCGAACCTCTCGGGAAAAGAAATCCGGCTTGTCCAATCTGCTTTTCTTCAGTTCTCTGCGGTTCTCAAAATTCTGAACAAAACCGCAGCTTCAGCTTTCAATCACCGACTTTAAATTCCGCCTGCTGATCACCGTTACAGCTAAGAAATAGACCAGATATAATGCGCAGAAGCAGAATCCGAAGCTTCCGCAAAGCCGCAGCACCTGATTTTGCCGAAACGCCGATACTTCAGCATTCAATCGGAAATTGATCAGCGGCGCCGCTATCGTTAACAGCGCCAGTCCCATCCCGGCCGGAAGTCCCAGATGAAACAAGGTCTGAATGCACACCCACCGATTCAATGATGCACGATCTTTCCCCAAAGCATGCAGAATTTTCAAGGAGCGGGCCTGCCGCTTCAGATCCAAGATCTGTAAAAGCGACAGCGCAGAAAAGTAGAGGATCAGAAATATTAGGCAAAGACTGATCTGCATAAACCCCATATAGGTCTGCATGGATCCTTCAAACAAGTTTACCCCGCTGTCCAAAAGCAGCATGCCGAACCCGAAAGCCGATGCGGCAAACACCAGACAGACGCACAGCAGCGCGTTGAGATTGGCGCTGGTTTTCGCTCCGGTTGTCAATTCGGCAAGCCAAAGCAAACGATTGCCTTTGATCCGGCCTGATTTTTCAGCCGATCTCAGATGAGAAAAATAAGCGTAAAGACTTTGATAGAAAGCGATGATGCATGCCAGCATCGGCAAAGCGATTCCGCCGACACAAAGGGTCAGCAACACTCCCTGCGCCGCCGCTATCCCGATCAAAAAGATCAGAAAAAGCGCAAAACTGATCGTAAAGCATCGCTGCCAGAACCGCAGATTTTTCCTGTGAATCGGATGATTGCGGCGCTTCTGAACAAGCAGCTGACTAATCTGCAGGCTTGCCAGCTGGCGGTCAATCCGCATTCCTGACAGCAGCTCGGCCAGAAAGAAGTAACCGCCGGTTTGAAGAATGCTTTTTCTCATCAATGAGAGCCAGGATGTGTTTGTCCTGATCTGCAGCAGCGGAGAAATGACCACGCTGAATAAACTGGCGCCGAGCAGCGTGCCGAGCAGAAAACAGCCGATACCGATCACGCACAGCTCACCCAGATAAAACCGCCGCAGCTTCCTGCGCTCCATCCCCAGCAGCAAGGTCACAGCCAGCGCTTGCGCGCGCTGATGGAGCATGAACGTATGAATTGTGTTGATCAAAAGGAATAAGATGATCACGATCAGAACCGGCAGGGACGCAGTCTGAAAACCAGCCTGGATGCTGCCGAAAACGGCGATGCAGTTGGCCAGACACAGAATCGCGGCCAACAGGGTTACCGTCAGGGCCAAAAGCAGATAGTCACCCCCACTGCGCTGAATATTGTGCCAGATCAGTTTAAGCGCCATGAACTGCCCGCTCTGTGACGTCTGTCAGCGTCTTTAAGATCTCTGTAAAATACGCCTGCTTGCTTAACGAACCGCGTTCAAGCTCGGTCTGAATGCGGCCATCCCGCATGAACAAAATCCGGTCGCAGTAACTGGCTGACATCACATCATGCGTTGCCATTAACAGCGTCGCACCGTAATCTCTGCGCAGCATGACCAGCATTTCCAGCAGCTGCCGGGCGCTGCGGCTGTCCAGAGCCCCGGTCGGTTCATCAGCCAGAATCAGGCTGGGATGCGAGGCAATCGCCCGGGCACAGGCACAGCGCTGCCGCTGTCCGCCTGAAACCGCGTAGGGAAATTGATCCAAAACTTCCGCAATTTCAAACTTTTCGGCCAGTTCTTCAATGAACTTCTGCGAATGAGCCGGCGCGGTTGAGCGGATCGCCAGCGCCAGCGCAATGTTCTCACGCAGCGTCAGCGTATCCAGCAGATTGTATTCCTGAAAGATGAACCCCAGATGAGTGCCGCGGAACTGCGCTAACTGGGGTTCAGTTAAAGCCTGCAGCGACTGACCGGCAATTTCAATCGTTCCCTCTGATACGCGATCCATCGTGGCAATCAATTTCAGCAACGTCGTCTTCCCACACCCGGAGGCGCCCATAATCCCGATGAAGCTGCCTTTTTCCACTTCAAAGCTGACGTCATCCACCGCCAGGGTCTTTACTTCCTCCTCTGTATAGATTTTTCTGACATGCGATACGTTTAATACCGGACAGGAATGATTCCTCTTCCTTTGCGGCAAAGCTTGATCCTGTCCCAGCCATTGACCGATCATATCATAAAGAATCTGATCTGATTTTTCCTTATATTCTGCATCACTGATCCGCTCTGCCAACAGCAGTTCATTCAATGTAATCTTCAATAAACTGCACAACGGCAGCAGCAGCGGATAGTCCGGCAGAGATTTTCCCGTTTCCCATTTAGAAACGGCTTTATCACTCACTCCCAGCTGCGCTGCAATTTCACTCTGTGTCCATCCGCCGGCTTTTCTGCATGCGGCTATAAAACGGCCAATCTTGACTTGATCCATGACTTTGACCTCCTCGTCTGCCTTTGATTGTAGCCGAACAGCGGAAAAAAGAACACCTACTGACGGTAGAGTTGCCCCGAAGCTGGGCTATTTCTGCAGTGCCTCAGCACAAACTGATCGAAAACACTCAGTCTGTTCTCGACTGACGAAAAAAAGGAGAGCCTGCGCTCTCCTTTTCCGTATTCTGCTTATTTCTGCAGCGCTTCGTCAACGACGATTTCGCCGGACTTGATTTTCGCTAAAGCGTCTTCCATCGCCTTAACGATTTCATCAGACAGATTTGGATTTTCCTTCGGGAAGCCGATGCCGTCATTGCTGGCGTCAAAGACCATAGTTCCACCCTGGAACGTGCCGTTTTTAACCTGATCCGCGAAATAGTAAGCCGCTGTATCAACGCGCTTTAATGCGGAAGTCAGGACTGCGGAAGTGCCGTCGGACATCAGACCGGCATCATACTGGTCAGAGTCAACACCGATCGCCCAAACGTCTTCACCGGCTTCGCGGCGGTCCTTCGCTTCTTTAATCAGACCGTTGCCTGTTGCACCGGCTGCATGGAAAATAACATAAGCACCGTCATTGTACTGCTTCTGAGCTAAGGTCGAGCCTTTGCCTGGATCATCAAAGGCATTCGCATAGTCGCTCAGCACTTCAATGCTTGGATCAACGCTGGCAACGCCCTGCTTGTAGCCTGCTTCAAAACGCTCGATAATCGGGTTTTCAACACCGCCGATAAATCCAACTTTCGTCATGCCCGCTTCTTTGGCTTTCATCGCTGCCGCAACGCCTACCAGGTAAGAAGGCTGCTGCTCTTTGAAGATGGCCGAAGCCACATTCGGTTTGTCAACTTCCGTATCAATGATAACAAACTTCTGATCCGGATACAGATCAGCGACTTCCTTCATCGCATCTTCAAACAGGAAGCCCGGAGCTTCGATCAGATCTTTCTTCTGGTCAGCAAAAGTGCTCAGGTTCGGGATGTAATCCGCATCGGCGGAAGACTGCAGGTAACCGTAGCATTCTTCGCCCATGTTATTATCTTCAGCGAATTGAACTACGCCTTCCCATGTGCCTTGGTTAAAGGACTTGTCATCGATACCGCCTAAGTCTGTTACTAATCCGATGGTAATGGTGCAGCCAGTGTTTCCACCTTCATTGTTTGCGTCAGCATCTGGTGTTGGCGTCGTTGTTGTTCCACCATTGTTGGAACAGCCGGCAACCATCAGCAGCGCTAAAGCAAAGGTCAGCAATTTTTTCATTTTCTTTCCCTCCATTGCTTTATGCAAGCTATGCTTACAATATAATATTAGACTTTTAAAATGCCATTTGTCAACTTAACCGGCCGTTTTCTTCAGACAATTCGATCAAATCAAGAAAAAAAACCGGATTGATTCAGAAAATGATTCATTCCGGTTTCACATGTGATTTTTTAATTTTCTTCTTCGTCGTCCGGGGTTTCGTTCTTTTTGATGTAAACATCCCTTGGTTTGGAGCCCTGCACCGGACCAATGATGCCGCGTTCTTCCAGAACGTCAATCAGTCTGGCCGCGCGATTATATCCAATTCCGAACCTTCTTTGCAGAAGTGAGGTCGACGCCTTCTGCGTTTCAATGACATATTCCCGAACTTCTTCATACAGCGGATCATCCTGAGCGGACATCACTGCCGTACTTTCATTGTTGTCCACACCTTCCAAACGGATGAAGGCGTCCTCATAGCGCGGCTTCATCTGCGCGGAAACAAAATCGGTAATGCGCTTGACTTCATCGTCGGTAACATAAACGCCCTGCAGACGCACCGGACTGGGTTCGCCAATCGGGAAATAGAGCATATCGCCGTTGCCCAGCAGGCGTTCCGCCCCGACATGATCCAAAATGGTCCGCGAATCGATGCCGCTGGAAACGGAAAAGGCAATCCGGCTTGGAATATTGGCCTTGATAATTCCGGTAATGACATCCGTGGAAGGCCGCTGAGTGGCGACGATCAAATGAATTCCAGCCGCCCGCGCCAGCTGGGTAATCCGCTGAATGCTCATTTCCACTTCCTTGCCGGCGACAGCCATCAAATCGGCCAGCTCGTCGATAATCACAACAATATACGGCATGGGCTGCAGATTCGGCTGCGGCTCTTTCGCCAGTTTTTCATTGTAGCCGGCAATGTTGCGCACGCCGACCTGAGCGAAGACCTCATAGCGGTTCTCCATCATCATGACGATGACTTTCAAGGCCCGTGCCGCTTCGGCTCCATCCGAAATCACCGGACCGATCAAATGCGGAATTTCACGGTAAGGCGTAAACTCGACTTTCTTCGGATCAACTAAAAGCAGCTTCACTTCATCCGGCGAAGTCCGCAGCAGCAGCGAAGTGATAATCGTATTCATGCAGACCGACTTGCCGCTGCCGGTGGCCCCGGCGATCAGCAGATGGGGCATCTTGTCCAGCTGGCAGAAAATCCCTTTGCCCATCAGATCCTTACCCAGCGCCAAAAGCAGCTTTTTGTCTTTCTTATCTTCCGGCAGCTGGCGCATCAGCTCCAGCATCTTCACCGGCGTCGTTTCCACGTTCGGAATTTCGATCCCGACCGCATTGCGTCCGGGAATCGGCGCTTCAATCCGGATATCCCTAGCCGCCAGCTCCATTTTCAGGTTATCGGAAATCGCGTTGATCTTCGATACTTTCACATTCGAATCCGGCCGGATTTCAAACTTGGTGACCGCCGGTCCGATATGCGTGGCGACCAGCTGCGCATTGATGCCGAAATTGCCCAAGACCTCGATCAGTTTCTTGCCCTTGATCGAAGCGGCGTTCTGATTCAGTACCGAACGTGATTTCGCCTGAATTTCATCCAGCATCGTCAATGCCGGCAGCGTATAGCCTACCGCCCCGGCCCCGCTGCCGATGGAAACCACCTTCGGCAGTTCCTCCTGCAGCGGCGCAGGTTTCTCTTTTTCCTCTTTTTTCTTTTCTTTTTTGACGATCGGCGAAGCGGACAGTTCCGCTTCGGCCGGTTCATCATCGGGCGTTAAGAAAATTGATTTTTTCTTCTTTTTTCCCAGTTCCACACTTCCGATCACCCTGCGGCTTTCGCCGGATTCTTCCAGCTCTTCGATTTCCATCGGCCGCGGGGAACGCTTTGTCTTCGGCTTTTTTTCATGATGCAGCGCGCCGGTAATCGAATGCCACATCGACACATAAACTTCCGTCTTGATCATCAACAGCGCCGCTAAAGCCAGCAGCGCAAAAATCACCAGAACCGTTCCGGTCCGCGCAAACAGCAGTGAGCTGAGCGAGTACAGCAGGGCGCCTAAAACTCCGCCCTGGGCAGCGACGGTTGTCGGCGAGCTGAAATGTTCGCCGGTATGCGAAAGATAATCACTGAACACACGAAATCCGCTCAGTTGGGGATCCTGCGGAATCGCCGACCACAAAATCATCGCGATGAAGACGGCTGCGATCGCAATCAGCGTCTTAACGGAGAAAACGGGAAACCTCTGTCCGAACAAGACAGCCAGCCCCCCGAGTAAACACATCCCGTAGACGACTCCGTAATACGTTCCAAACAAATACCGTGTAATCGTTGTCAGAAATTGACCGACGATCCCCAACTGCAGCGCTGCGATCAACGTCACAGTGATCGCCGCCAGCGCAATCACATAGCGCAGGATTTCCGAATCCACGGTACTTTTGGCATTGTTTTTTTTCTTCTTTTGCTTCGTTTTCGCCACGGATCATCATCTCCTATTCCGTGACATTGATTTCGACAATCGCCGGCAAAATCATCGGCCGCTTGCCGGTTTCCTTCAAGACATATTTTACGATCCTGTCTTTCGCTTCCATCCGCACGGCCATATTTTCGTAACGTTTTTCCTTGACGGCATCCTCAACGGTTTTTTCAATAATATTGCCGATTTCCTTGACGATGTGATCCGCGTCTTTCAGATAGATCACGCCGCGGCTTTGGACATCCGGTCCGCCGATGACTTCCTTGGTCTTGTGGTTGACGACGATTCCGACGATAATCGCGCCGTCGGTGGATAAAATTTCCCGATCCCGCAGCACCATGCCGCTGACATCCAGATTTTCATTGCCGTCGATCAGAACATCCTCCAGCGTCAGCTGATCCGCTGTCGATTTTAAAATTCCATTTTCAAACTTGGCAATCTGACCATTGTCCAGAACAAGAATCTTATCCGCGTGATAGCCCATGTTCAAAGCGATGTTGGCATTGGAAACCAGCTGGCGGTATTCGCCTTTGATCGGCATGTAGTACGTCGGCTTAAACAGATACAGCATCATCTTCAGATCTTCAATCGAAGCGTGCATTGAATACACCTTGCGCCGATCCAGCGTCACCACCCGGACATTTTCCTTATACAGCTCATTTTCCATGTTCGTCGCTTCGCGTTCGGTTCCCGGCACAACCGGGGAGGCGATGACCACCGTATCCTGACTGTTCAGCCGCAGCATAGCATCTTCACCCAGAGCCACCTTATGCATCCGTCTGAACACATGATCGCCGGAGCCGGATACGATCACTACGACATCTTTTAAGTCATTGGTAAACTTGGCTTTGGGGATTTCCAAACCAATCGGCATCCGGTAATACCCCATCTTTTCAACCGCTTTTAAAATCGCCCGCAAATCGTCATCATAAAAGATCACCTTGCGGTTGTATTTATTCGCCAGTTCGATAATCTCAATAATGCGGTATAAATTCTGATGATAGGTCGTAATCAGAATGCGCCCCTCGGCATCCTCAAAGGCCGGCTCGACAAATTCAGTAATCCGATGATGCGGAGCTGAATGTCCTTCGCGGTCGGCCCCGACCGATTCGGTCATCAGAGCCAGAACGCCGCGCTTGCCAATCTCCGCCAGAGCCGTAATGTCGCAGGAAAAAGCATCGTTATGAATATCATAATCGACGATGTATTCGCTGGTATAGACAATCGAACCCTGCGGCGTTTCAATCGCCAGGCCAAAGCCATCCGCAATCGACTGCGTCATGCCAAAAGTCCGAACCGCAATTCCGGCAATTTTAAAACTCGAATTGCGCTTAACGCGATGCACGCGGATATCGCGCAGGCCTTCCTTTTTCAGCATCTCTTCGATCAGCATCGCGGTTAACGGCGTGGAATACACCGGCGCCTTGACATGCCGAAGCAGATTCGGCAGCGCCGCCATGACGTCGTCATGCCCATGAGAAATGAAAATCGCCTGAATTCGATGCTGATTTTCAACTAAATATTTGAAATCCGGAATGATCCGCTCGATCCCTAACTGATCGGTGGATTCCGGATATTTTAAGCCCGCTTCAATGACAAAAATGGATTCGCCGACTTCAACCACATACATGTTTTTGCCGTCTTCATCCAATCCGCCTAAAGCGAACAGACGTATTTGATCCATGAAATTTCCTCCTATGATGTTTTCTTTATTATACCCTGCCAAAAGCTTCCTGACAACTGCGCCAGCCACAGGAAAAACGCTTTCAATTCGTTGAAAAGCGCTTGTCCAAGCCGGTTTAATCGTAAGATGATCCAGTTTTGCAGGGATGGCTTCGTGGGTAAACTATATCATACCACCGCTTGAATTTCAATCATTTTAACACTGGCGCTGATTCGCTTTCACCCCGCTTTCACCGATTACCCGGTGAAAGTGAAAAACCGGCAAACAAAAAGCCGCAGTTCCTTGGTTTAAGCAGCCGGACTGCGGCAAAGGTTAAAACTAAGCGGTTTGAGGTTGAGACTGCTCGACCTTTTCCCCGTTGAGCGACCAGGAATGAATTTCCGTAATCCGAACCTGAACCAGATCCCCCGCCTCCGCATGATCGGCGGTAAAGTTGACCAGCTTGTTGGTTTCACTGTAACCGCTGTAAACCTGATCATTTTTCTTCGACGGGCCATCGACCAGCACGGTCACAATCCGGCCGAGATACGGTTCATTATTCTGATGGGCATAATACGCAATTTTTTCATTGAGCTGCTGCAGACGGCGGCTTTTGACTTCCGCGGGAACATTGTCCTGCATCCGCGCTGCCGGAGTCCCTGTCCGTGGGGAATAAATAAACGTAAAGGCTCCGTCATACCGGCATTCGTCAACCAAGCTCAGCGTCATTTCAAATTGTTCCTCGGTTTCATTGGGAAAACCGACGATGATGTCCGTAGTGAACGAACAGCCGGGAATCCGCTCTTTGATCTTATGGAACAGGGCTAAATACTCCTCGCGGGTATAACGGCGTCCCATGATCTTAAGCATCTCGCTGCTGCCGGACTGCACCGGCAAATGGATCGCAGGCATAATGTTGTCATAAGCGGCGATCACCTCTATCATCTCATCGGTAAAGTCCCACGGGTGGCTGGTCGTAAAGCGCACCCGATCTACGCCGATCTCGGCCGTATCGCGCAGCAGCTGCGCAAAACCGTAACCGCTGGCCCGATCTTTGCCATAGGCGTTGACGTTCTGCCCCAGCAGCGTAATCTCCTTATAGCCCTGCGTTTTCAGTTCGCGCACCTCGGCCAAAATATCCTGCGGATCCCGCGAACGTTCCTTGCCGCGGGTATAAGGCACGATGCAGTAGGTGCAGAACTTGTCGCAGCCATACATGATGTTCACCCAGGCTTTATGCTTGCCAAAGCGGCGAACCGGCAGGTTTTCAATTACTTCCCCTTCTTTGGAGAAGATTTCCACCGTCCGCTCATGGCTCATCATCGCCTGCATTAATAACTGCGGAAGCCGGTGCAGATTATGTGTTCCAAAAATCAGATCGACCTGATGGTATTTTTTCAGAATCAGATCGACAATATCCTCCTCCTGAGCCATGCATCCGCAGACCGCGAAGATCAGATCCGGATTTTCCCGCTTCATGCGCTTCAGCGCCCCCAGCTGCCCGATGACCTTATCTTCGGCATTTTTACGGACAGCACAGGTATTGAGCAGGATTAAATCCGCCTCGGCTTCTGTAAAAGCCGGGACAAAACCCATCGCTTCCAGAATCCCCGCGATCGTTTCCGAATCGCGTTCATTAGCCTGGCAGCCATAGGTATGAATGAAATAACGCCGCCCGATGCCCAGACTGCGCACCTGCGGATCTAAGGCAAACAGTGAACGCTCAATCGCCGCTTCCTGCGGTGTCCGTATTTGCGCCGCCTTCAGCGACGGCAGCTTCCAGTCTTTTTTCATAGGCCTCTCCTTTTTCATAACGCGTTTTATTATATCAAAAAGAAGGCTTTTTGTCGCCTTCTTTCCGTTGATCTGCTTATTTCAGGATGGAATTACTGCGAAATGGCAGAAACTGGGCAGGTCGAAACACAGGCACCGCAATCGATGCATGTTCCTTCGTCAACACCCGCTTTTCCATCATCCTGTAATGCAATGGCTCCTACCGGGCAAACTCCTGCGCATGCGCCGCAGCCGATGCATGTATCTTTATCTACTTTTGCTGGCATTGTTTCATCCTCCTTTATGCTCCCTATTATATCATGGTTGCTTTTTTTCAACAATAAGTTTTATCGCCGTTCTTGGCTGACCATCGATCACGATATCCATAAACGCCGGAACGCAGAACAGTTCCAAACCGATCGGCGCCACAAAGCCGCGGGCGATCGCAACAGCCTTAATCGCCTGATTAATCGCTCCTGCACCAATCGTATCGACTTCGACCCGATCATTCTCTTTTAATAAGTTGGCCAGCGCGCCCGCTACCGAATTCGGGTTGGATTTCGTTGATACTTTTAATATTTCCATAAAATACCCCTTTCTTCTAACAGGATATGTGAGAAAAAAGGGGTTTATGTTAAGGTCTGATCTGAATCCGCTCGATGAAGGAAGCCCGGCCGGTCAAATCATCAATTTCTGTCCAAACGCCGCACAGCATCGCCGGACCTTCGGCGACAGTATAGCGTGTCTTGATCTGATACAGCGTACGCTCAATGACCTCGCGCTTATCGCGGCCCAGAATGCTGTCAAACGCGCCGCACATACCGACGTCGCTGATATAGCCGCAGCCGCGCATCAGCTGTTCATCGGCCGTCTGCACATGCGTGTGCGTGCCGACAATCATGACGCACCGATCAGCGAATACCTGGGCGAATGTTTCCTTCTCCCCGGTCGTTTCCGCATGGAAATCCACGAACCACAGATCCGCAGCATGACGGTTAAGAATTTCACTCATACATTCAAACGGACTGCGCGCGACATTGTCCATAAACACCTGCCCGCACAGATTGACCATGCCGATCCGTTTGTCCTGAACCTGGGCAAACCGTACCCCCTCACCCAGCTCCATCGGTATCAGATTCACTGGGCGAATCAAACGGTCGGCCTCCTGAATAAACATTTTCAGCTCACTTTTGGAAAAGGTATGATTGCCCATCGTAATGTAATCCGCGCCGCAGCTTAGCAGCTGATGGTAAATCTTTTTCGTGATGCCTTTGCCATGTGCGGCATTCTCACCATTGACGATCGTCAGATCCGGACAGATCTTGGTTTTTAAAGCAGGCAGGTGCTGCTGGAGCATCTGCCTGCCTGGGGAACCGACGATATCGCCGATAAATAAAATTCGCATTATTTCGCTAATTCACTGGCGCGGGTTTCCCGAATGACTGTGACCTTGATCTGTCCAGGATAGGTCAGTTCGGCTTCGATCTTATCTTTAATATCCCGTGCTACGCGATGACACGCCACATCATCAATCTTATCCGGAATGACCATGACGCGGATTTCACGTCCAGCCTGAATGGCATACGTCTTATCGACGCCTTCAAATCCGTTGGCGATCGCTTCCAGCTGTTCCAGCCGGTTGATATAGTTCTCAAAGCTCTCAAACCGAGCGCCTGGCCGAGCTGCGCTTAAGGCGTCAGCGGCGGCGACAAGGTTGGAAATCAACGTCGTCGGTTCAACTTCGCCATGATGCGAATGAATCGCATTGATGACAACCGCATTCTCTCCATGCTTTTTAGCGACCTTCACACCCAATTCAACGTGGCTGCCGTCCATTTCAAAGTCCAGCGCCTTGCCGATATCGTGCAATAAGCCGGCCCGCTTGGCCAGCGTCTGATTCAAGCCCAGCTCCGCGGCCATCATGCCTGAAAGATAAGCAACTTCCATGCTGTGCTGCAAGACGTTCTGACCATAGCTGTAACGGAACCGCAGGCGGCCCAGCAGCTTGACCAGCTCTTTGTCAATCCGCCCGATCTGCAGCTTAAACACCGCATCCTCACCGGTCTTCATAATCGTGTCGTTGAGCTCGTTGGTAACCTTACGGACGACATCTTCAATCCGGCCCGGCTGAATCCGGCCATCCCGGATCAGCGTTTCCAATGCCTGACGTGCGATTTCGCGGCGGATTGGATCAAAGCAGGAAACCGTAATCGTCTCCGGCGTATCATCAATGATCAGGTCAACGCCAGTCGCCTGTTCAATCGCCTTGATGTTGCGTCCTTCCCGGCCGATGATCCGGCCTTTCATTTCCTCAGAAGGCAGACCGACGACAGAAACCGTCCGCTCAATCGTTTCTTCCTGAGCATAACGCTGAATCGCCAGCGCAATAATATTGCGGGCAGAGTCGGCAGCTTTGGAACGGGCTTCATCTTCCCTCTCGCGGATATACACGCTGACTTCTTTATCCATTTTCTTCTCGACGGCATCCATTAATTCTCTCTTGGCGTCGTCGGCGCTCATTGATGCAATGCGTTCCAATTCGACAATCTGATTGTCGATCTTGGCCTGCAGCTGACTTTCCATCTTCTCCAGTACATTCAGTTTATCCGTGATCTGGCTGTTTTTGTTTTCAATCTGCTTTTCTTTCGCCGTTAAGGTTTCATCACGAAAATTCAGGTTATCTTCCCGACGCGTCAGTTTATTTTCTTTATCCTGAAGCTCTTGTTTTCTCTCCTTAACCTCTTTTTCAGCAGCCAGCTTCAGCTCGTACGCCTGCGTACGGCCGTCCAGCACAGCCTGTCTGACTAAGTTCTCAGATTTAATTGTTGCCTCTTCTAACAGCAATTTTGCCTTTTGCTGATCACGATTCAAGCCCAGCCGGGATGTAATCACCATGATGATCACACCGACAGCTAAACCCCCAATACCAGATAAAATGGACAAAACAAGTGGATTGTTCATAACTTATTTCCTCCATTATCAGTTGTTCAGAGTTGTGACTCCTTTATAATAATACCTAATTTTAACCGTTTTCACAATAACAAAGCATGGTTTTTCCAGAATTTCTTTCTTTTTCATCCGCTTTTTCATTCCATCAACGATGATTTCCAGTATCAAAAAAGGAAGCCCTTTCACGCTCGAATTCACATTTATCCCGTGGCTAGGCGCTTTTTTTCAATGCTGAAAAAAAAGAACAAGCCTAAGCCTGTTCTTGTACCGGAGCCTCTTCCTCATCGCCATGGAAGAGCTTATGTTTGATTTTTCCGGTGATTTCCTCATCCAGCTGCGGATTGGCTTTTAAGAAAGCCCGCACTGCTTCCCGGCCCTGACCGATCTTTTCGCCGTTATAAGAGAACCAGGCGCCGCTCTTGTTGATGATTTCAAACGATTCGCCTAGGCTGACCACTTCGCCGATATGCGAAATTCCCTCACCGTACATAATTTCGATTGCTGCCACTTTGAACGGCGGCGCAACCTTGTTTTTTACGACCTTAACATTGACTTTATTGCCGACGATCTCCGTGCCGCTTTTAATCGCTTCACTGCGGCGGACATCCAGCCGCACGGAAGAATAGAACTTTAGGGCTCGGCCGCCCGGCGTTGTTTCCGGATTGCCGAACATGATGCCGACCTTTTCCCGCAGCTGATTGATAAAGATGGCCGTACACTGACTGCGGTTCATAACGCCAGCCAGCTTTCGCATTGCCTTTGACATTAACCGCGCCTGCAGACCTACCTGCGAGTCGCCCATTTCCCCATCCAATTCCGCCTGCGGCACCAGCGCCGCAACCGAGTCGATGACGATTAAATCAATCGCACCGCTCTTAATCAGCAGCTCCGTGATTTCCAAAGCCTGTTCGCCGCTGTCGGGCTGTGACAAAATCAAGTCGTCGATCTTCACGCCCAAATTTTTCGCATACATCGGGTCAATCGCATTTTCCGCATCGATAAAGGCAGCCCGGCCGCCGGCCTTCTGGCACTCCGCAATCGCATGCAGCGCCAGCGTCGTTTTACCAGAAGATTCCGGCCCGTAGATTTCAATGATCCGGCCCTTTGGATAACCGCCGATGCCCAAAGCATAGTCAATCGCAATCGAACCACTGCTGATCGCATCGATATCGACATTCGCCCGGTCGCCCAGCTTCATGATTGAACCTTTGCCGTATTGCTTCTCGATCTGTTTGAGTGTGTCCTGAAGGAGTACGTCTTTATTCTTCTCTTTTTCTGCCATAGCTGTCCCTCCGCTACTTCTTATATACGCAAATTTTTCAAAATTCCTGTTTATTTTACCAAATCTGTCGTAAAATTGTTAAACTACGCTCTGTTACCCGCTCTACGATCTGTTCGCGGACTTCCTGCCGCGTCCCGTTCAGCAAGTCCGTAAAGGTCCAGGTTTGGCCCGGCACATGAATGGCCGTGCAGATCATCCCCGCCGGTTTATTCTCCATCACGTCCGGTCCGGCATTGCCGGTAAACGCAACCGCCATATCGCAGTGCATCAGCTCGGCGCACTGCTCAGCCATCGCTTTCGCTGTCGCTTCGCTGACAACGCCCTCGGCTTCGATAATCGCCGGATCAACATGTACGACATTGGTTTTGACCTCGGTCCAATACGTTACAACTCCGCCCTTAAAGAAAGCGGAAACTCCAGGCACCTCGGTCAGACGGCTGGAAAACAAACCGCCGGTGCAGCTTTCACAGCTACACAGCGTCCATTGCTTCTGACGGATCAGCTCCGCCAGTTCGGCCATGCTATTTGCTTTCAAAAATATACTCCCTCATCTGGTTGAAGTAAGAAATACCGCTGGCCAGCGATGTAAACGCCGCAAACCACAGCAGGAAATCCGAAACCGGCAGACGATACAGCTCAAACGGCAGATTATTCAGCAGAATCGTAATGATGGAAAGCATCTGAACGACGGTTTTCAGCTTGCCCAGATAGCCGGCGGCCATGACGACGCCATTACTGGAGGCAATCATGCGAATTCCGTCCACAATCGTATCGCGGGCAACCATGATCAGAACCGGCACAACCGGAATCGTTCCCTGCGCCGCAAATAAAACAAACATCGTCGTAACCAGCAGCTTATCCGCAATCGGATCCGCAAACTTACCGAAGGTTGTGACTAAATTGTTTTTGCGTGCCAAATACCCATCCAAAAAATCAGTAAAGCTGGCGATGCAGAACAGCACAAGCATGACGATATTGACAGCCGAGAGCGTTACAAAGCCAAACTGCAGCATCGGGATTTCGATACCAAACTGAGAATAAGGGAAAATCGCGATCAGGATGATGACTGGGATCATAATGATCCGCATCACGGTTAAACGATTAGGTAAATTCATAGCTTATTCTCCTTTCAGAATAAAGTTGACTTTCTGGCCGCTGGTCTTCGCTGCAATTTGGGCATCCAGCACGACCGCCTCGCCATTAATTGTAATCGTATTGTTTTTGACAATTCCGAAGTGAATCGTTATTTTTAAATCCTGCGACGCCGTGCGGGTAATTTCCATAACATCCGCCGCATGATAGGTTGTGCTCGCCGGATTATCCGTCGCTACATCATTTTCCAGCACCCGAATCCAGGTATCCTGGGCAAAGGTAACGGCGATTGTAAAGCTTTCCTGCGCCTTCCAGCCGCGCACTTCATACGTTGAAGGATCATTGGCTGCCATGGTGACCGTCAGTGCCGACGGCTGATCTAGGACATCAGGAGTATCGGTCGGCTGCTGTGAGGGCGTCGGCGTAACCTCAACGACCGGAAAGCTGTCCTTCTCCGGCTGCGCTTTAAACCAATTCGGCACCGTTTTAAACAGCACGACGCTTAAGCATATCAGCATGACGGCAATCACCGCCAGCAATGAGACCAAAGAATAATCAATCTTTTTCTTTTCCTTTTTCAGCGTGCCGGAAGCCTTGTTGATTTTCTTTTCAATATTGGACTGCATTTCTTCCCGTTCATGAATTGCTTTTAAGCTCATCGTTTCAGTGAACTGATCCAGATCCTGACTCAACTGATCGCGCAGCGGATCAAAATCCAAATACAGCGCCTGACAATAGAAACGGACAAAATAACGGACATACGACAGATCATCCTTAAAGAACTCCAGATCCCCGTCTTCCAGCGCTTTGAGCTGCGCAACGGAAATCCGCGTTTTATTGCTCATCTCTTCAAGAGTGTAGCCGAGTTCTTCCCGGCGTTTTTTCAATGTAGCACCAATTTCTTTCATTCTGCTGCACCTCTTTTTTCATATCAGAACAATTATAGCAAGTGTTGTTCTAATTGTAAAACATGAACTCGCTGAAAGCGGTCGACAAAGCGTAACGTTTGTCAAACAAATGCGAAGGAGAGCAGACTTTGCTGAACAAGCTCACTATAACACAAAGATGAATTATTTTCAAGTTCATTCTTCTCTGATTTTTTACCTGCTTGACTGCAATTCATTTTTATCTGCTCAGACCTTGGCTGCTTTTTGATGTAAGGGCAGCTGAATTTTACTTCTCTGTTCCTATATCAGGTTCATAAAAAGAAAAGGAGCTGATCACTCAGCTCCCGGCCTTCTATCGTGTAAGCCATGTTCTGTTCCTGTTTCTTACCGAAACAGGCGGCAACCATTTATCTCCGTCCTTGCGGACGGCTTCCTCACCCTTCATTTCAGGCTTGGAAGTTCCCCTACCAAATTTGGGTTTCTCGCTTGCGGGGTTTATCGCGTTCCACTTTCCGGGTTTCCCCGGAAACTCCGTCACTGTGACACTGTTACAGACGTCCGCCATCATCCCCGAAGGGACCTAAGGGTTTCGTCAGCCGTCAGCCTGCCGGCTGCCCGGTCTTATTGATTGGGCCGGCGCAAACACTACAATCATCGCAGATTGTGCGAGCATGGACTTTCCTCTAGCTTTGGTCAAGCCAGCGATTGCCCGGATAGAAGGCTAATCCATCTGTTTATTTTTATAGACTTCCTGTTCCAGACGCGACAAGCGTTTCAGAATATCAACCTGGTTGAACGAGTTCTGACCCGCTTCTTCCAGTACCTTCTGACGGCTTTCCAGTTCAATGATCCGGGCTTTCAGCGAAGCGTTGGTCCGCTCCTGCGTCCGCAGCTTTTCTCCCAGCTCACCGATCACACGTTCATAGACCTGATAATCCTGAATGACTGAATCCAGAAATTCATCAACCTCCGCCGGGGAATATCCCTTGAAGTCAACATGAAATTCTTTATCTAGGATCGTCTGCGGATCTAAATTCAGCTTGTTTTCCATCGTGTCACAACCTTCCGTCTGCTTTTATTTTCGCAGATCAGGGCTTAAAAAGCAAGTCATATCACAAAACGTTTTTTGACAAAGGAATGTCAGACTTTACGATTTTGTTACGAATCCCGGGTATTTCTAGAAAAACGGCGCAATGTTGTATATAATAATGGAAGGTGATGATATGATCGGTTATCCGAATGGAAAGACTGCCTCCCGTTCATTGAATCCGCAGACAGTAAAACAATCTGCGGGCGGACGCGGCATGTCTTTGGAAAATGATCTGAATAAGACCAATGATTACTACCTGCAGCTGGACAAAGCGGTGATCCACAAGAAGCCGACGCCGATCCAGATCGTGCAGGTCGATTATCCTAAACGCAGCGCCGCCAAAATCACGGAAGCCTACTTCAAGGTTCCTTCCACAACCGATTACAACGGCGTCTACCGCGGCAAAGCGATCGACTTTGAGGCCAAAGAAACGCGGTCTAAGACAGCGTTCCCGTTCTCCCACATCCATCTGCATCAGATCGAACATCTTGAGCGGGTGCTGCGGCAGGGCGCGATCGCCTTCGTCATCGTCCGTTTTATCGCCTTTGATGAAACCTACTTTGTCGAAGCTGAAAAAATGATACATCAGTACCGCCTTGCCGAACGCAAATCCCTGCCTTATTCCTGGTTTGTTCAGGAAGGGATTCTGATCCCTTATTCGCTGACCCCGCCGGTTCATTATCTGCGGGTGATCGACGAACTATACTTTAAGGAGAAGTGAGCTATGAATACGACCCAGAAACAGCCGCCGAAGAAAAAACCAGCGGCAAAAAAGAAAACGGTAAAAAGAAGAAGGATCAATGCCAAAAACATGGCGACGATCATCGTATCGATCATCGTAGTTTTGGGCTTAATCGGCGGCAGCGCCGGCATGGTGGTTTTAGGCAGCATGCTCAAAGACGCTCCGAAGATTGACATTAACAACTTTGAAAGCAAAGAATCGACGCAGATTCTCGATAAAGACGGCAATCTGATTCAGGATATCGGCCAGCAGATCCGCACCAACGTTTCATATGACGATATGCCCTCATCACTGATCGATGCCTTTGTGGCCGTCGAGGACAGCCGTTACTTTGAGCACAACGGTTTTGACCTGCCACGCTTTACCAAGGCTTTTCTGACCAATCTGAAAACATTGAGCTTTTCTCAGGGCGGATCGACCTTTACGATGCAGCTGGTCAAAAATACATACTTTACCAATGATGAAACCGGCGAAATGGCAGCCCGCAGCAAGCTGGCCGGGGTCAAGCGTAAAGTCCAGGAAATCTTTCTGGCGATGCAGCTGGAAAATCAGACGAATAAAAAACGGATCTTTGAGTTGTATCTGAACAAGCTGAATTTCGGCGGCTCCGGCAATATCCGCGGCGTTCAGAAAGCGGCGGAATACTATTTCGGCAAGGACGTCAGCGAGCTGACGCTCAGCGAGAGCGCAATGCTGGCGGGCGTCATCAACGCCCCGAATGCCTACAACCCGTTTAAAAATCTCGACTATGCGACCGACCGGCGCAACACGGTTCTCAATCTGATGCAGCGGCACGGCTACATCACAAAGCAGGAAGCCGAGCTGGCAAAGTCAATTAAGGTTGAAGATCAGCTGGTTGACAGCTCCGCCAATAAGGGCAGCACCGACGGCGGCACCCAATATCAGAGCTACGTCGACGCGGTGATCGCGGAAACCAAAGAGCTGACCGGCATGGATCCGACGGTTGTGCCGATGAAAATCTATACCTCGATGGATCCTCAGGTTCAGGCTCAGATCGACGATATTCAGGCCGGCAAAACCGATGTTCAGTTCCCGGATGAGCTGATGGAAATCGCGATTGTTTCCATGAACAACCAGACCGGCGAAATCGTAGGCATCGGCGGCGGACGCAATTATGCCGGCGGCGGAAGCCTGCTTTTAAATCATGCAACGGATCAGTTCAAGCAGCCCGGCTCGGCGGTTAAGCCGTTCCTCTCCTATGCGCTGGCCTTTGAGAACCTCGGCTGGTCGACCTCGCATACCGTGACCGATTCGCCGTTCAACTACGCCGGCACGACCAAAGTCGTCAAGAACTTCAACGGACGCTACTATGGCGATATTCCGTTAGAATATGCTGTGGGCAATTCCCTGAATACCCCGGCGTTGAAAACACTGCAGCAAGTCATCGACGCGATCGGCAGCAAAAAGGTCGTGCAGTATCTGCAGAACCTCGGCTTCAGCCGTGTCACGCAGGATGAGTTCAACGTCGGTTATGCGATCGGCGGCTCCACCTACGAAGCCAGTGCCGTTGAAATGGCCGGCGCGCATGCCACGATGATCAACGGCGGCAGCTATATCAAACCGCACACGATCACCAAGATTGAGTTTAAAGACGGCACCTCGCCGGTGGTTCCGGATTATTCCGGCACGCAGGTGATCAGCGCCGAATCCGCCTATTTAGCTTCATATCTGATGTATCAGGCCGTTTCCGGTCCCTATTCCAATTACATGCAGCTATTAAAACGCAGCTATCCGATTTACGGCAAGACTGGCACAACGGACTGGGGCAGCGATGGTCTGAAATTCAATATTCCGCAAGGCGCAGCCAAGGATAAATGGATGATCGCTTCCAGTTCCAAATACACCAACGCCGTCTGGGTTGGTTATGAAAAAGGCGTGAAAAATAAAGATACCTACTTTGATTCCAAGAAAAGCAAGCTGAACATTCCGGGCAACATTTCCAAATTGATGCTCGATGTGCTGCACGAGGGCGAAGAAAATCCACCGGCGATCAGTCAGCCGGACGGCGTTACCTCGATCACCCATATCAAGGGTCTCTACCCATACACCGCTGTGCTGGAGGGCATGGACGGCAGCTTTGTCACCACCGGCCTAATCAAAAAGGAATTCAACAAGCTGGCTGATCCATTGCAGGCTTCCGTTCAGGATATCGGTACCTTTGACGCCAGTCTGAGCGCAGAGGGCAATCTGCATCTGACCTGGGGAGATTACCCGGATCCAAGCAAACTCACCGTCGCTCCGAATACGACCAACCTCGGCATTGAGGTCGGCGGCAAATGGTACGATGCCCCGAACTGTGCTGTCGCTTTCGACTGGACGTGGGTCTATGGACCTATTCGCTACAAGGCGCAGGTTTCCATTCAGGACTTCTCGATTGACGTAACCAGCGAACAGGCCAGCTTTGATCAGCAGATAGACGTCAAACCGGGCGATAAGCTGAATGTCTGCGGTTACTACGCTTATGAAAATATGAATTACCGAAGCAATGAGATCTGTAAGGAAATACAGGTTGAAGATAAGGAAATCCAGCTGGCGATTCCGTCCGATAAAGCGACGAAAGCTGAGATCGAAAGCTGGGCAAACACCAACGGCGTCACAGTCAGCTTCACCGAGGTGGCCGACGAAGCGAAGAAAGGCACCAATGAAATTCTTTCCAACGGCACTAAAGTCAACGGCACAACGATGACCTTCATGCAGTCGACGATCGGTCAGGCCCGCTTCGCGGTAACGCTGTACGTCGGATTGTCCTGCGGCAGCAACGCCTCGGTCGTCAACGGCGCCTGCGCGTGCAATCAGGGCTTTGAAGGCGATCCGATCAAAGGCTGTACGGCCAAACCGAATCCTACCCCGGAGACGACTCCGCCGACGGATCCCTCTCCGGATACCTCCGAATCCCCTGATCCGACCCCTAGTGAAGATTCACAGGATACCAACAACGAAGAACAAAACTGATTCCGTATTCTTACAAAAATCTTAATTTCGCCAACGGCAGAGGAAATTCAATTTGCTCTGCCGTTTTTATGTTAAAATGAGAACAAGGAGCTGATAACTTGAAAATCGAAGAAGAAATCCAAAAATTGGTCGACGAAGATCAGATTCAGCAGGCTCTGCTGACACTCGACGCCAACGAAGCAAAGATTCATGATAAAGCCTGGTATTACAGTGAACGCGGCTGGATTCTGGGCATGCTGGAACGCTATCAGGAAGCGTTCTGGAGCTTAAGCAAAGCCTCAAGCTTAGGACAGGACGATGCCGGCCTCCTCTCACAGCTGGGATGGGTTCTGAACAAGATGGAGATGCATGAATCCGCCCTGGACTATTTAAACCAGGCGGAAAAGAAAGGCCGCGACGACGCCTGGCTGTATCGCGAAAAAGGCTGGACGCTGACCCAGCTGGACAAATATGAAGAAGCGATTGGTTACTTTGAAGAAGCCCTATATTTTGATCAGACCGACGGCTGGTGCCATGCTCAGATCGGATTCTGCTACAATCGGATGGAACAGCCCGATCAGGCTCTGAATGAACTGAAAAAAGCACTGACCATGAATTACCGCGACCTATGGGTCATGAAGGAATATGCCTGGAGCTGCTCGCGTGTTAACCGGTTGGAGGATGAGCTGGAAGTGCTGCAGGAGCTGATCAAGGAGAATCCTGAAGATTTATGGCTGCTCAATGAGCTGGGTTTCTGCTGCAACAGTCTTGATCATCCGGATCAGGCGCAGTCCTATCTTGAAAAATCGGTAGCTTTAAATGATCAGGACATCTGGAGTCATTGTGAGCTGGCGCGCTGCTATGCGATGCAGGGCAAACCGGAAACCGCCCTGCCGCACTTTCTTCAAGCCAAAGCGCTGGGTCGGGATGATGCTTGGATCGAGGTTCAGATCGGTTATGTCAAAGAAGACATGAATCTGCCGGAGGAAGCCATCCCGCAGTTTGAGCTGGCACTGCAGAAAGACCCGGACAACATTGCCGCACTTTCACATTTAGCTTACCAGCTTTCCCAAAAAGGCGATTCCAAGCAGGCCCTGCCGCTGCTTGAAAAAGCGTTGAGCCTGGGACGGGATGACGGGTGGCTGTATGCTCAGCTGGGCTACGATTATTCTGAAGTCAACGACTATGACAAGGCCGTCCAATACTACGAAAAAGCCGCTCCAATCCATAACGATCCCTTCTGGGTTAAAACCCAGCTGGGCTGGAATTTAGCAGCCGGCGGACATAAGGAAGAAGCGCTTGAGGTCTATTTCAAACTGTTGGAAGAACAGCCTGAAAACGGCTGGGTACTGGCTCAAATCGCCTGGAATCAAGTCCGCATGGATCAGCTGGAATCCGCCCGGGAAAATTATTCCAAGGCTCTTGCGACCGGCATCCATGAAATCTGGATCTGGAGCGACTGTGCCTGGCTGCATCATCGCCTCGGCGCTTACGATCAAGAACTGGAATATTTGCAGAAAGCGCAGGAAATGGGCCGCGATGATGATTGGCTGCATTACCGCAAAGCCGATGCTTACAGTCAGCTTGACCGTTATGACGAGGCCTTAAGTGAATTGGATATTGCCGAACAAAAAGGCAAGCAGGACATTGAGCTGTATTCCTTAAGAGCCTGGAACTATGGCCGGCAGCGTAAGAATGAAGCGGCGATGGAACAGCTGAAAAAAGCACAGGAGCTGGGCCGCGACGATCTGTGGATCATCAACGAAATCGGCTGGAATCAAATTCAGCTGGACAACTATGAAGAAGGCCGCCAATTATTTGAGCGGTCAATTGAACAGGATCCGGAAGACGGCTGGGCCCATGCTCAGCTTGGCTACGCTCTGAGTCGGCTTAAACGTTTTGATGAAGCTCTGGCTGAAATGGAAAAAGCAAAACAGCTGAATTTTGAAGAACCTTGGAATCTGCGAGAAACCGCTTGGATTCTTTCTCAGCTTAGCCGCTATCAGGAAGAACTGAGCGTTCTGGAAAAGCTGAATCTGCCGGAAACTGAAGATCGCTGGGTATTGGGTGAGGCCGGCTACTGTCTGAATCAGCTGGACCGCAGCGAAGAAGCAATCGGCTACTTGAAGCGTTCAATCAAACTCAAGCCCGACAATGCCTGGACGTATTGTCAGTTAGGCATCTCTTATAAAAATATCGATCAGCTGGAAGAAGCCGAAGCCAGTTTGAAGAAAGGTCTTGATATGGGATATGCCGACAGCTGGCCGCATTATCAGCTGGCCGTCGTTTACAATCGCATGGAAAAGTATGAAGAGGCGTTAAAGGAAGTCCCGCTGGGGTTTGATGAAGAGGAAAAGGACTGCAGCGATTATCATTGGATGATGGCCCGCAATTTAGGTTCAATGGGAGAACATCGCGAAGCGATTGTCCATCTGCGCAAAGCAAAGGATCATGACGAAGCTTCGCTCTATGAAGAATTCGGCTGGAATTACAGTGAAATGGAATTATACGATAAAGCTCTGGATTATTTCCAGCGGGCCTATCATCTGCGGCAGGAAAAAAGCGGCTGGCTGCTGGCTCAGCTGGGCTGCACAGAGGATCGTTTAGGCCACCACCCGAAAGCCGAAGCTTATTTAAAGGAAGCCTTGGAGAAAGGGTATGATACGCCATGGTTCCATAGTGTTCTGGCTTATCATTATTGGAAAACAGATCAGCGTGAAGAAGCGCTGAAATGGCTGAAAATAGCCAAAGCGGAAGGTAGAGACTCAGAGTGGATGGCACAGGCTCAAAAAGAGCTTGAGAAACCAAAAGGATTTAAATTGTTCAAGGGTAAATAAACGAACTGAAATCCAATTCGTTTTTGACGGCAGCTCAAATAAAATATAACAAAGGCGCATGCACAACTGCCGCAAGCAGTCAAACATCCGCCTTTTCTTTATTTCAATTTGATCAAAGTGTTCGTCTTCCATCCCACGAACTCATTTTCCCACGGTTTATGCCGCTTTGGCTTTGACCCTTTTTTGTTTTTCTACTTTCTCAGCCTGCTTCTGCTGCGCCTGATATTCTCGGCAGAAGGAAGTAAACGGACAGTCCTGACACTGCGGATTTTTAGCCTTGCAGAAATAACGGCCGAAAAAAATAAACAGATGATGAGCATGCGACCATTCTGACTTCGGCAGCTTGCGCATCAGCTTTTTTTCCACTTCCAGCACAGTATCTTTGGGAGCGGCCAGCCTTAAGCGCTTCGACACCCGCTCGACATGCGTATCGACTGCGATCGCCGGCATACCAAAGCAGACAGACATAATGACATTGGCGCTTTTACGCCCCACTCCCGGAAGACTCATCAGCTCTTCCATCGTCTGCGGCATCACCCCGTCAAACTGCTCAACAACGCCGCGTGCCAGTCCCTGAATACTCTTGGCTTTATTATGATACAGACCAATCCGGTGGATACAGGATTCAATTTCCTCTAATGAAGCGGAAGCCAGCGCTTGGGGCGTCGGAAATTTCTCAAACAGCTGCGGCGTGACTTTGTTGACGGACACGTCTGTGGTCTGCGCTGACAGGACAACAGCCACTGCCAGTTCAAAGGGATTGCGGTGAATCAGCTCGCAATGCGCATCGGGAAACATTTCCGTCAGCTTCGCTAAAATTTCATCCACTTTCATGATTTCTAACCTCCCGGCCATCCGGCCCAATCCAACCCTTCCGCTGCCATTCCGACAAAATTCGCTGCATATAGGCAAAATTCAGTTTCTGATACATGCTGGCTTCTTTCAAAACCTTGACTAAAACGGAAGAATCATAGCGGCTGACCCAAGTCTGCAACGTCATCAGTTCATTAGAATTCAGCGGCCTGCCAAATTCTCCCTCAAATAAATCAAAAACCGGCTGTTCCATCGCTTTTTGTGATTTCGCCGTATCCGCGTTATAAAGTCCGTCTAAGCTGAAACTGACCGAAGACCGTCCAGCTTTCAATTCCAGATACTTCTTCGCACACAGGACGCTCAGCGCCTGATCCAGCGCTGCCTTCGTCAGCCCTGTTTTCTTTTCCAACAACGCCGGGGTAATCGGTGTCTGACACGTATTCAGATATTCAATCATCAAAACAACCAGCCCTTCCGTTTCGGAAAAGCCGAACCATTCATAATGCTCCAGAATCCACTGCAGCCGGTTGATATAGGGCTGCTTCCACCATGCCTTCATCCTCTACCTCTTTTCATACAGCATTAATTTTTCTAAGGTCTCTGCGTCCAGAGCCAGCTCACGGTTGGCATCTTCAAGAATCACAGCCGGCCGGTCTTGTACCCAGCCAAACTGGATCTGGGCCTGCTGGATTCCATTTTGTTCCCCAATCACCAAAGCCTGCGCTGAATCAATCTGCGCTTCTTCAATCTGAGCCTTAATCGTCAGCTGATCATCATACCAAACAAGCCATCGCTTGGACAAGGAGGTAACACGCGATATATACGTAACTTCATTCAGAGCATAACGACCGACCCATTCCCCTTCCTGAGCCCGCATTGATTCCATCAGCTGCCGATGCAGCCGCAGATCCGCACTGCGGTCTTTGATATAGGGACCCTGAACAAAAATTGCGCTGCTGATAAAAATACATAAAAATAAAATAACCGTCAAAGCTCCCGAAAGGAACAGCGACTTGACGCGCCTGGAATTCATGGCCTTCACCTCTGTGATCATTATTATATCAAATTAAGACAGCTGAAACAATGAACTCGACCCGGCTTTAACGCAAAGGTAAGTTTTTGCTTTGCGCCGCAAGATTCTCCGCCCGGCCCGGCCGATTTGCAAAAGCATGTGAAACATGATATGATAATTTGGCATTTGAGGAGCGTGATGATGTGTTAAAGAAACTGATGATCGGATCGATGGGATTCCTTTTTCTCAGCAGCGCAACCTTGTTTTCTTACCGAGCGCTGGAGCCGAAAGCCGCAACCGGCATAGAAGAAAGTTATTTAAGCGCCGCGGAGCCTTCCGCTATGCTTCGATCTGTTGAGCCGCCCGATGACGCAGCACCGGCCTCAGCTTCGGCTCAGTCAGAATTAGCTCCCGGCACGCATACGATTTATTTCTGCCGGCCGGATAATGACGACTGCGCCTATATCAATGAATATGTTTTTAAGCCTTTAGCGCAGGAACTGAAGACCACCGCGCTGGATGCGTTTGAATTTTATGATCTGACAAGTCTGGGTGAGTATTATCCGGCAGCCAAGCTGAAAAGCCAGTGGGGCTTTGAAAGCTTCCCGGCCTTTGTCTCCCTGACGGTTGCCGACGACGGCGCGCAGACCATCAACAATGTTCTCAGCTGGAACAAAGAAGATCCGATTGACGCTGCGAGTCTGAAGCTCTGGATGATTGACAACGGCGTCTGGACCGGTGAAGTTGAAGAACAGGGAGAGTTAATTGAACAGCCTGAGTAAGTCCTGAATTTTCAGGGCTTTTCTTATTTACGACCTTGTTTTTTTCCGTGGAATAGTCTAAACTCTTGTTGGATGTGCAACTGGCGGATCAGTGGAATAACCACAGGGAGCACAAGCCGGAATCAGCCGACCGCCTGGGCCGGGAAAGCATTTCCCGTCATATTTAGGGAGGAAAATTTATGCAAAAAATCTCACTCAAAGACGATCTTCAACGGAACACCTATCCCGGACGGGGCATCGTACTGGGCAAAACTCCGGACGGACGCAAAGCCGTAGCCGCTTATTTCATCATGGGACGCAGTGAAAACAGCCGCAATCGTATTTTTGTCACTGAGGGACAGGGCATCCGCACGCAGGCCTACGATCCGTCAAAGCTGGTTGATCCATCCTTAATCATTTACGCTCCGGTTCGGGTTCTGGGCAACAAGACCATCGTCACCAACGGGGATCAGACCGATACGATTTATGCCGGCATGGATCGTCAGCTGACTTTTGAACAAGCGCTGCGCAGCCGGGAATTTGAGCCGGACGGACCGAACTTTACGCCCCGGATTTCAGGAATTCTACATATTGAGAGCGGTAAGTTCAACTATGCGCTGTCCATCTTAAAGAGCAGCGACGGCGATCCGCAGTCCTGCCGCCGCTATACCTTTGCCTATGAAAATCCGCTGGCGGGCGAAGGCCATTTCATCCATACCTACATGCATGACGGCGATCCGCTGCCTAGCTTTGAAGGAGAACCAAAACGGGTGGAAATCCTCGATTCACTGGATGCCATGACAGAACTGCTATGGACAAATCTGAATCTTGACAATAAGGTATCGCTGTTTGTTCGGATGATCGATCTGGCAAGCGGCGAAACAGAAACCCGGATTGTCAATAAACACGCCTAAGCCGTTGCTGACAAGAAGTTGAAATCAAATAAAAGGATGCGCCATGGAGAAATTCTGGAAAACAGAAAAACTCATAACGCATCCTTTTTTATAGACCTCAGAACCCAGAATACAGGTCAGCCTTAACAATAAGCAAAAAACTTCAGTCATAGCCTTATTCGCTGATCCTGTTTTTCTGTTCCAAACTCAATTCCCGAAGTTTAACAAATTCAGGTTGATTGATTATAACCCATGCTTTTTTCGGAAATGAACAGAAACGCAGTACAGAACAGCCAGAATTCCAGCGGCCAGCAGCAGATAAATCGGGCGGGTAAACGAAATGCTTAACGTCTTGCCGAACACGCTTAAGCCGAACATCATAATCAGCTTCGCCGCGATCAAGGTTTTAATAAATTTTGATTCTTCAAAATCGGACAGGCCGAAAGCAATGTTGATGAAGGAACTGGGCGTAAACGGCATTGCGACTAAAATAAACAGCACCGCGGCATTGCGGCCGGCGACCCAATTCAAGGCTTTTTGAATCGAAGCGCTGCGGCTGAACCAGGGCATCAGCCGGTGCTTGACAATCCGACGGAAGAACAGAAAGACGATCAGCGAACCCACCGTCGTTCCGATCCAGGAATAAAAAAAACCCAGGATCGCGCCGTGGGCGCTGATATTGATCGTAACAATCGCGACTAACGGCAAGGCTGGTATCAAGGATTCCACCAAGGCCAAACAGATTGGAGCCAAGGGTCCCAGATCTTTAAACGCCGAGAGTGCTTCCACCCAGAACTCAACGGTCATGATCCGTTCCAGCCAGAATCGAAGCGTTTCACTCATAAGCACTCAGCCAGCTTCACAACAACCTTTTCACACCATGCCGCCGAACGGACAGAGGCTTTCTGCGCATATTCTTCAAACGTCATTTCATTGCCTGCTTTTAACGTAATGTCGGACAGCGAACGCACAACGACAAACGGAACGCCGTAATGTGCAGAGACCTGCGCGATTGACGCGGCTTCCATTTCCGCACATAGCGCCTCAGGGTATTCCTGTTTGATCCTTGCGACCTGTTGTGCGGTATTGACAAAGCAATCGCCGGAAGCAATCGGACCGATCCAGGCCCGGTCGTGCTCTTGAATGACCTGGGAAACAGCCTGAACACACCGTTCATCCGCGGCAAAGCAGCATGGGTTATCCAGGCCGAAGCCATGATTCCACCCTGGCACATCCACATCATGATGCGCAATCCGCGTGGAAATGACGACATCCAGAACCTCTTGATTTTCCATTAATCCGCCGGCTGTGCCGATATTGATCACACCGCTGACATCAAAATGTTCCAGCAGCAGCGTGGTACTCATCGCGGCTAACGTTTTGCCGACGCCGCTTTGCGTGACAACCACCGGAACATCAGCCAGCTTTCCGGTATAAAACGGAATCTTCTGAATTGAGCTGGCTTCGACGTCCTCCATCAAGGCCAGCAGCGCGTCGATTTCAACCTTCATCGCTCCGATAATCGCAATCATGCTTTCTTCCTCCCTGCGTAAAATAATTTTTCACCCGGCTGAATTCCTAGCTGAGTAAAATCCGTCATGATTTCTACTTCAAATCCGGCCGCTTCCATCCGCTGAAGCACAGCCAGCGGATCGAAAACAGTCTGGACGTGATGTTCCTCTTTCAGTCCTTCTGACGTCCAGAAAGCAAAGTGCTGATAAATCCGATCCTCGTCGCTTAAGATCGTCCATTGATACGGCGTATCTTCTAGCACCCCTTCTTCAATATATTCCTCAGTGAACTCTTCCAATCGCTGAGGCGTATGCATATCAAACAACAAAACGCCATGAGGTTCAAGCAATTCTGCAGCTTGATCCATAAACTGTCCCACCTGATCCAGCGACGTCAAATAATTTAAGCTGTCGCAATAGCACACAATGCCTTCCACTGACAGCGCTGTCTGCATATCCAGCATATCCATAACGCGAAAAGTTACCGCGTCTGGATGAGGTTTCTCCTGAGCCGCCTGAATCATGGCTGGGGATAAGTCTGTCGCATCGACAGTGTACCCTGCTTCGGCTAAGGCAATCGAAATCTCACCGCTGCCGCAGGCCAGCTCCAGCAATGAACATGGCTCAAGATAGCGCCGGGTATAATCCAGCCAGGCTGCCGTGGCTTCCTCATCCTTGACCAAAGCGTCATAATAAGCTGCCAGACTGTCATAGCTCATAGCTCGACCTCAATTCGCGGCAGATCGCCCCACAGCTTTTCCAGATTATACACCTGCCGTTCTTCGCCGACAAAGACGTGCAGGACAACCTCATACAGATCGACTAACAGCCATCGGCTGCCCTGTCCGCCTTCGACATTGCGGACCGCGAATCCGGCCTTTTCGGCTTCCTCAATCACATGATCGACGATGGAATCAGCCATTCGTTCATTTTTGGCCGAAGCGATCACAAAGTAATCGGTAAACGGGCTGTGACCGCGGAAATCCAGCACGGAAATCGCTTCCGCCAAGCGCTGATCTGCGGCCTTGACCACCAACTGCAGTAATTCAGACATTCAATCCCTCCTTGCGTAAATACATTTTCTGTTCCTGCTGAACCAGATGGAAACCCTGATCCAGATCCTTCATGCATACCGCCAACTGACGGCGGATATCATAACCGCGGCCAGGATCAATTTTATCCGCGATGTAAATAATTTTTGCCAGATCACTGCGGCAGTCTCCGGTTGTATGTTCTCTGACGGCTTCGATGATTTCACGATCATAGAGATACAGCCGGGTTTTCAGCCAGGTTGCCCCAATATACTGATGCCAGATCTTCCAGGACTGATCCAGAGCCTGCGGCCAGTAGACTTCAATCCAGTTGCGGGCGGCTTCCTCATCCAAGCCCTTGGCGATATCATGCAGCATCCCTGCAATATAGGCTTTGCGCGGATTCACGCCGTGAGCCTTGGCCAGTTTTACTGCCAGCTCGCTCACTGAAACGCAGTGCTGATAGCGACGCGGATGGCAATAGGCCTTGGCTATCTCCTCCACGTACAGCCCGCTGTCATGAATGATCCGCCGCACTGACTTCGGCACGTCTTTTAAGGCTCCCTGCCGGACAGCCGTCGAGGAAGCGGAATGAGCGAAGTTTTCTACATAGAGAAAACCCGGCTGCTTAACGGCGATTCCCTGCCGGCTGAATACCGCAAACTGGACAAGCTGACGCAGCTGATCGACGTCTTTCCAGTGATCAAGATTGGCGTACTGATCATCGCCGATGATCCATACGAAATCTGCGTCAGGAACCTGTTTCTTCAACGTTCTGACGGTGTTGATGGTATAGGAAGGGGTCGGCAGGTCTTTTTCAACCAGGCAGATCTTCATCCGCCGATAGGGCTGCAGCGCCTTCTCCATCATCGCCACACGCAGCTCAAAGGGCGTCAGCACCCGGTCCTTCAACGGGGTTTTCAGCGACGGAACAAACCAGACCTGATCCAATCTCAGCTGCTTCAAAGCCGTCTTGGCGATCGCCAGATGACCGTTATGGATCGGATCAAAGGTTCCGCCCAACAGTCCGATTTTCATCGCGGCAGCTCGATTCTGCGGTGCTCGCGGCTTTCGCGGTACAGCACAATCGTTCTTCCGATGATCTGCACAACCTCGGCATGCGTGCCGCTGGACAGATCCAGAGCGACCTGCCGGACATCCTCTGAGCAGGTCTTTAATATATTGAGCTTGACTAATTCATGAGCTTCCAGCGAATCAGACAGCGTGTTGATCAAATTGTGCGAGACACCGTCTTTACCGACCTGAAAGAGCGGCCGCAGCGAATTCGCCATCGAGCGCAGCGTACTTTTCTGTTTATTGGTTAACATCTATATCATTGCCTTTCTTTGTTTAATTTCGATTTCCTGAGGATGGGTGACGATGATCTGATCGTAATTTCCGCTCAGCGACATCCAGCCAATCCCTGGAATCACAATATCTTCTTTCTCGCCTAACGGCGTCAGTAGAGTTCGTTTCCACTGGTTCACCGGTGCGGTTGTCGGTACCGGCTGCAGCAGTTCACCATAATGCTTCTGCCACAACTCATCGGCCTTATCCACCCGCCCGCGGTGCAGCTCCAGCAGATTGCTGCAGTAGAACACCGCCGAAGCCGGTTTGGCATTCAGAATATCAATCCGGCATAATCCGCCGACCGCAAAGCTTTGATCCCCGCGCAGCTGAAAGCCGACCGGTTTGACCGCTTTAGACGGCAGCACGGTTTTCAGATCGTTTTCCGCTAAATGCAGCAGCATGGAATGGCGCGGCGTCAGCCCCGGCGTATCGTAAACCGTGACGCCGTCAATGACTATCGGATTGAAATCCAGCGTCGTTCCGGGATAGCGCGAACTGGTCAGCTGCGGTTTGTCAATTAACGCATTGAGCAGCGTACTTTTGCCGGCGTTGGCCATCCCCATCACCACGACATCCTTGCCGTGTGCCCAATGCAGGGCATGCAGCACCTCTTCCGTGCCGCCGGGGATATTTTTGCCGGTCACGACCAGCCCTTGAACATGGATATCCAACGCCTTTAAGCGCCCGTAGATAAACCGGGCCAGCTTCTCATTGCCGACCGTTTCCGGAAGCAGATCGCGCTTGGTCCCGACGACGATCACGTCCTTACCGAACAGATGACGATTCATGCCGTCCAAGAGACTCGCTTCCAGATCGAACAGATCGACAACCCACAGCACCAGGGCGTCCATCGTATGGATCTGAGCCAGAATTCGATCCGGATCAATACCCTCCCGCATCGAAAACTGCAGATCATCATAATGCGTCAGGCGGAAACAGCGCTGGCACAGCTTACTGCCAACCTTCGGCGTATAGCCAGCCGCCCCCGGCTGATCATGCTGCAGTACGGCGCCGCAGCCCTGACATTTTTCACTCATCGTATTCTCCCCTTTTCAAGATTTCAGCCTGTTCCAAACACCGGTAAACCTGGTTTTCAACCAGCCGGTTCAACTTTGTCCAGGTGATATCCCGGCTGACCAGCGGTGTTGTTAAAATCGTTACAAAATGCATTCGATTGCCACCGAGAATATCCGTCAGCAGCTGATCGCCGATCACCGCACACTGCTCCGGCTGCAATCCGGTGTCGCGCAGAACTTTTTTATACATCCGCTTCAGCGGCTTTGTTGAGAAATAATAATACGGTACGTCCAGACTGGAAGCAAACAGACTGACGCGGTCTTTATTATTATTCGACATGACCACTGCCTGAATGCCATGATCTTTCAATTTTTGAACAAACGCTTGGGCTTGAACACCGGCTGTCTGTTCATCATGGGCAGCCAGCGTGTTGTCGATATCTAAAATCAAAAGCCGGATCTTCCGGCTGATCAGCCAGTTCAGATCCAGATCTTCGAAGCTTTTCAGATAGAGCGCAGGCGTGAAGTATTTCAGCAGCATACGGTTCCTCCTTATCTTAATGATTATATCAGATTCCTTCCTACAAAGAAACGAAAAAGACGTCAACGATCATGGTCTTTTGTCTAACTTTTACAGCCTTCCTATCCCCTTTGGCAAAGCAAGGAATGGATCTGATTTCAAAATTGATCCAATAACGCACAACGATTTAGCTCGTTTTTCTGAAAAGATAAAAAGATCCCGTGCAGAAATTCTGCAACAGGATCTGAACGGTTCTAAAAAATCACCAGCTTATTTACCCAGCACCTTGCGGCAGCGCGGGCACAGTCCTTCTTCGTCCGCCTGTTCGGAAAGGTTCCAGCAGCGCGGGCAGACAGTGCCTTCGGCCGGTACGATTTCAACCTGGCAGACTTCATAGGATTTCAGCTCATCAATCGAGAAGCTGACTTTGGAAACAATCAGCCACTGATGGAACTGATCCCCACACAGCTCGGCGATCAATGCCCGATCCTCGTCACTGACATTGACCAGCACTTCGGCCTCCAGCGACTTGCCGATGACCTTAGCCGCCCGGGCTTCCTCCAGTGCTTTGAAGATATCGGAGCGGATCAGCATCAGCCGCGCAACCTGGGCCTTTAAGGCTTCAGCGTCCTCCACCGCAAACATTTCGGCAAACTTGCCCAGATGGATGCTTTCGGCTTCACCCTGGAAGAAATCGTTGACCTCTTCCGCGGTATGGACTAAGATCGGCGCCCACAGCCGAACTAACACATCGACCGCATGGTACAGCACCGTCTGAACCTGACGGCGACGTGGTGAATCCTTCTGCTCGATATACAGAATATCCTTGGTAAAGTCGAGGTAGTAAGCGGAGAATTCATTGGTCATCAGATTAGTCAGCAGCGTTGTGACATCTGAGAACCGATATTCTTGATAAGCCAGCTGACACTTCTCATTAACGTCGTTCAGCAGCGCCAGCATGTACTGATCCAGCTTCGGCAGTTCGCTGACGGCAACCAGATCCGCACGGGTGAAGTCTTCCTCGTTGTTGATATTGGCTAACAGAAAGCGGAATGTGTTTCTGACCTTGCGGTAGTTTTCACTGATCTGCTTCAAGATCTCTTCAGACATGCTGCAGTCCGCCTGATAGTCCACGCTGGCCGCCCATAGCCGCAGGATATCCGCGCCGTATTTCTTGGTGATCTCACCCGGCGCGACAGCGTTCCACTGCGACTTGCTCATCTTGACGCCTTTGCCGTCCATGACAAAGCCATGACTTAATACCTGTTTGTACGGCGCCTGTCCATGTACAGCGGTACCGACGATCAGCGACGAGTTAAACCAGCCGCGGTACTGATCGCTGCCTTCAAAATACAGATCTGCCGGATAGCCCAGACCGCGTTCGATCATCGCTCCGGTATGTGAGGAACCGGAATCAAACCAGACGTCCATCGTGTCTGTTTCCTTTGTAAATTCTCCGTGCGGGGAAGCCGGATTGGCATAACCTTCCGGAAGCAGTTCTTTCGCATCCTTCTCAAACCAGATGTTACTTCCATGTTCGCGGAACAGATCAGCAACATGCTCAAAGACCGCTTTTTCCATGATCGGCGAACCATCTTCGTTGTAGAAAATCGGAATCGGCACGCCCCAGGCACGCTGGCGGGAAATACACCAGTCGCCGCGGTCAGCGATCATGTTGTGCATCCGCTGCTGGCCCCACTTCGGAATCCAGTCCACCTTGTCAATCTGATCCAACAGCTCCGTACGGATCTTGTCGATCGAGGCAAACCATTGGGTTGTCGCCCGGAAGATGATCGGCTTTTTCGTCCGCCAGTCATGCGGATAGGAGTGCGTGATCCACTCCAGCTTCAATAACGCGCCCAGCTCATCCAGACGGTTGGCCACGGTCTTGTTGGCATCGTCGACATACTGACCTTTCAGCCAGTCTCCGGCATCCTCCATCATGCAGCCGTGTTCATCGACATTGCAATACGCCGGTAGTCCATATTTCTGTCCGACGAAGAAGTCGTCAGCACCAAAACCTGGAGCGGTATGGACGCATCCTGTACCGGCATCTGCGGTAACGTGATCGCCCAGGATGATCAAGGATTCGCGGTCATACAGCGGGTGCTGGCAGGTGATCATTTCCAGCTCACGGCCCTTGAAGGTCTTCAGGATTTCCTTTTTCTCCAAACCAAACTTCGTCCACAGCGAATCAATCAGTTCTTCCAGCACGATCAGCTTGCCTTTTTCACTGTCGACTAACGCATAGGTCAGCTCCGGATTCAGACAGATCGCCAGATTGGCCGGAATCGTCCACGGCGTTGTCGTCCAGATCACAAACGAGGTATCGTTGTCCAGGATCCCCTTGCCGTCCTTGACCGCAAACTTGACGAAGATCGTTGGTGATTTGATATCTTTATATTCGATTTCTGCTTCCGCCAACGCAGATTCGCTGGATGGCGACCAGTAAACCGGCTTTAAGCCTTTATAGATCAGGCCATCCATCGCCATCTGACCGAAAATCTGAATCTGATGCGCTTCAAATTCTTTCTTTAACGTGATGTAGGGGTGATCATAATCTCCAACGACACCCAAGGATAAAAACCCGGCCTTCTGCCGCTCTACCTGCTCCAAAGCATAGTCGTAACACAGTTTGCGGAAAGCGGACAGTTCCATCTTCTTGCGGTCATAGCCCAGCTTGGTAATCGCGGTTTCAATCGGCAGACCGTGTGTATCCCAGCCGGGGATATACGGCACTTTGTAGCCTGCCATGTAATGGGAACGGACGATGACATCCTTTAAGATCTTGTTCAGCGCATGGCCTAAATGAATGTCGCCGTTGGCATACGGGGGACCGTCATGCAGCACAAAGGCCTCGCAGCCTTCTCGTTTTTCCAGCATTTTTTCATAGATTGCCTGTTCTTTCCAGCGGTTCTGATAGCCCGGTTCCTTGGTCGGCAGCTTGCCTCTCATCTCGAACTTCGTATTCGGCATCAGCAGTGTGTTTTTGTAATCCATATCCTTCTACCTCCTAAAACAATAAAAAAGCGCCCCTGCAAAAAGGACGCACGATGCGCGGTACCACCTTCGTTCACCGCTGATTTGCACCAGCGATGCGCTTTTCTCATAACGCCGAGCCGCGGTCTTTTCTACTTGAATTCAAAAAGACAGCTCACAGGTGATGTCCAGTTCCAGCCGGGGTTCTGCGTTTCACCATCCCGCAGACTCTCTGCACTCCCGCTTGTGTGGAAACGGCGCGTCCTGCATCAAAGCTTTTCGTGATTCAGCCATTCCGATTTCGGAACCGGCGGAATTTCAAACTGGTCCAGCATGCCCATCAGCGAGCTCAGCTGTTCCTGCATATCCCCTTTCATCTCCATCGCCTCCGACGCGATCCGCGAGAGGTCATTGAGAATGATCCGGGCGGTTGTCAGCGCTTCACTCACAATCGCATCCGCGTTGTTCTGCGCGGTTTCGATGATCGTGTTGGCTTCCTTGAGGGCTAGGCGGGCGATATCATCCGCCGCCTTTTCCTTCACGGTTAATTCGCTGACCAGGGTTTGATAACGCTGACGGATCACCGCCAGCTGTTCGTTGGCCGACTGAATCTGACGACTGGTCAGATCCAGCTGTTTTTTCAGAGAATCTATTTCCTGGACGTACCGGTCAACCGCATTATCGACGGCAAAGCGGTCATATCCGTTTTTCATCAGTCGGAATTTCGGTGTTCCCGGTTCCAAAGAAATCCCCCTCTCTAAACGTATTTTTCAAATTCGGCAACGATCCGGTCGCTGCGGGTCTGTCCGCGCTGGCCTTTCAGCACAAAACGCCCGTACCCGCGCACGGAAATCGTGTCTTCATTATGACACAGAAAGTCGCATTCATCAAGAATTTTATGATTCACGGAAACCTTCTGCGCCCGGATGAGCTCCTGCGCCTTAGCCCGTGACATCCGGCACAGCCCGCCGATCACACAGTCTAACCGCAATGCAGTCACGATCACTGTCAGCGTCTGTTTTTCAACGGCTGGCTCATACCGCATTGAGGATCGCTGCAGCTGAATTGACAAGCGATGAATCCGCGTCAGGTTCATGCAGACATAATCTGCCAGGTCATTACTGGTATAGATCACAATCCGCCCCGGCTCGACCCACAGATCGCCAAACTGCGAACGATCCAGATCCAGATTCATCAAAGCTCCCAGAACATCCGGATGTTTCAGCTGCACAAATTTATCCGAAATCCGGGCGGTCAGACAGACAATATCGCTGCTTAAATCGGCTTCCTCAGGCGCCAGAATCAACTTTTTCCGCTCTGCCCCCAAACAGCCGCCATCCCATCTGTACGCCAGATCCCAAGGCAGAAACGGGGTCAGAAAAGCCTGTTGGGCAGGTGAAAGAAAACAGGAGCGCACCGGCTTGCGGCGCGTCCTGCACTGATCCATCCAGTCTTCCAGCCGGGCCTGCAGCGCGGCGTCATCCGACTTTGAAAAATGCGCGTTCCGCACTATTCCTCGTCGCTGTCCAAGCTGATCTCACCGTGGACGGCGATGGATTTCGGCGTGCACAGAATGACATTGTGACCGATTTTCTGAATCGTTCCGTCTAAAGCAAAGACAACGCCTGTCAAAAAGTCAATTGTACGCTGCGCATATTCCCGCTGCAGCCGATGCAGATTGACAACGGCAGCCCGTCTTTCCTTTAAATGCTTCGCGACTTCCTCAGCCTCGTCAAATGAACGCGGCTCAAATAAAACCATTTTCGTATCCGAAGCGATCTTGGTTACACCTTTAGTCTGCGGCTGTTCATATTTGACGGGTGCGGCAATCTCGTCTTCTTCTACTTCCAGTTCTTCCTCATCGTAATCATCGTCGACTGGAGCGATGAAATTCTTCATTTTATCCAATACTCCCATGGTTTGCACCTTCCTTTAATTCTTGTTCATTATATCATAAATCTGCGCATGGGAATACCGAGTTCACAGAATTGAAAGGATTTCAATGCCCTTTTTCCATCAAAGTTTGCGGAAAGTCATGAAAGAGCCTGATACTTTTCCAGCTCTTTCCAGTTTATTGTTCTTTGGCTTTTCCGCTCTTGCTTCGCGGATGAATCAAAATCACATCTTCTCCAACGCTCACCACTTGATCCAGTCCAACGATGATGCGGGCCGGAGGAAATAAAAACGCAAAGATGGAGCGGAGCCAGCTGGAATTCTTGCCGACAAGAAATGACTGAACCTGGTAGTTGGTCAGCGACACATCCAAATCCTCGACGCGGCCGATCAGGGTGCCGTCCTGAACATTGACGACCTGTTTGTCCTGCAGTTCACTGAATTTCATTTTTATCACCTGATTCCAGTGTATGCCGCTGTCGAATTTTTGTGCTTCGCTATCGAATTTTTATAGCTTTTGTCAGAAATTCTTTTTCAAACACTGCAGCGCGCTTTTTTCTAAGCGGGATACCTGCGCCTGCGAAATGCCTAATTCAGAGGCGATTTCCGTCTGTGTCTGGCCTTGGTAATAACGCTTATTGATGATCTGCGCTTCTTTATCACTTAAATGCTTCATGCTTTCACGCAGAGCGATCAGGCTGGAGAGCTTGCCAATTTCATCGTGATCATCCTTGATCTGATCCAACAGATATAAGGTATCACCGTCATCATTATAGATCGGCTCAAAGATGCTGACGACGCTCTGCAAAGATTCCAAGCTTTCCGCAATCTCTTTTTCCCTGACGCCCATGATCTCAGCCAGCTCGGCTAAGGAGGGTTCGCGTTGGTAGGTGTGAATGAAGGTTTCCTTTTCTTTCAGCACCTTGTACGCCAGATCCTTTAAATGCCGGGAAACCCGGATCATCTGATTATCCCGCAGATAGCGTTTGATCTCGCCGATGATCATCGGAACGGCATAGGTTGAAAAGCGAACCTCGTGGGATAAATCAAAGTTGTCAATCGCCTTGATTAATCCAATACAGCCGATCTGAAACAGATCATCCATGTTTTCCGTGCGGTGCGCAAAGCGCTGAACGATGGACAGCACAAGCTTCAAATTACCGTTGATCAGCTTCTCTTTCGCCGACAGATCACCACTCTGCAGCTGGATGAACAGCTCCGTCATCTGCTGACTCTTTAAAACCGGCAGCGCCGAAGTATTGACGCCGCAGATATCTACTTTATATTTACCCATTGACCCGACCCTCCTGATGTGCGTAATGGAAGTCTTCCCGTGGCGGGTACGAATATTCCCGCATTCCTTTGGCACTCTTTGGAAGAAAAGGGATGGTCAATCGGTGTAAAATTTTGTACAATAGATCACAGAACAGATTCAGGAGGGACACCATGACTTTAACGATCAAACAAGCGCAGCCCCAAGACTGCGCTACAATCGGCCGGTTTATCCGGTTGATCGCTGAATATGAAAAAATGAGCGGCGACGTGATCTGGGATGATGCGACGCTCTATGATCAGCTGTTTGTGGAGCACCGAGCCGAAGTTCTCTTGGGCTATGAGGGGGAAGAGGTTGTCGGCTTTGCCTTATATTTCCATAACTTCTCAACCTTTGTCGGACGCAAAGGTCTATATCTGGAAGATTTATATGTCCTGCAGGAAAAACGCGGCCGAGGCTATGGCAAAGCTTTCTTTAAGCGGCTGGCTGAAATCGCTGTCGAACGGCACTGCGGCCGGATGGAATGGGTATGCTTAAACTGGAACACGCCTTCAATCAATTTCTACAAGAGCCTAGGTGCTGAAGGCTTGACCGAATGGACAACCTGGCGTTTGAGTGAAGACAAGATCCATCAGCTGGCAGGCCTTTAAGTTCTCTGCGCAGCGTATCTAAAGCAAAGCATTTTTACGCTTTGCTTTCGTTTCTCAACACTTTTTTATAATCATCGCTTGTACTATGAAAAAGGTGCGTGTTTAGGCTTTTTCAGTTTCTTACTCAGTAAAGGGTATCGTTAAAGGCAATTATAAAAAGGAACAGTAGATTTTTGCATTTCACTGCACATAATTTCGCCGTTCCTCTTTTTCGTTTATTAAGATTTACTCTAAAAATTATTACATAACGTAGGATATCATAGTATTGCATAGGTTCCTGTTTCTATACTAAAGCTATTTTGATATGTTGAGGAGAATTGATTTTTATCTGCAAACTTTGAAAAATTGCATTTAAATCTTGCATATTCTGATGAGAAACGTTACTATACAAATAGTAATGGGGGTATGCGTTTGCGGACACATACTTGAGAGAGTCGAAGGAATTCGACTCTTTTTGTATTTATTTAAGTAAAAATCATGGACGAGAGCACAAAAATTATTCGATATATTCGTTAAACTTACGATAAGACTTTGTTTGATCGTAAGTTATTATGAAAGCGAAGTATAACTTACTTCTTCTGCCCACTTCTAATAACTTCCTGTACAGTGAAAAAACTAACTTTCGTTTCAGACTCAGCCTAAAAAAGCTGAACATCAAGGTTGAGGTTCAGCTTTTTTTGTTTAAAATTATGCCTTTTTTGATTTTCTGAGGAACTGCTAGGGCTGCAGCACAATGAGTTCCGCTTGGATCTGGCGATCCCGAATCGTCAGAACCATCATCGTCAGTTCCAGGCGAAACCGCCGCCGGCCGCAGCTGCCGGGATTCAGCCAGCGCGTACTGCCTTGGATCTGATCCTCCGCCTGATGCGAGTGACCATAAATTTTCAAGTCAGCCGCAACGCAGTCCAGCGATTGACGGATATGCGCCATCGCGACATGCAGCCCTTCACAGTCAAAGATCTCGACCGTATGCAGCCGCTCGAAAAACGGATCGTCATCATTATTACCTTGAACACTGCGCAGTGGTTTCAGCGCATTCAAGGCTTCCCAGATCTCAGGCTCGCAGAAATCCCCCGCATGCCAGATTTCATCACATGTTTTTAAAATGTTGATCACCTCTGGCCGCAATACGTTATGAGTATCGGAAATCAAACCTACGCGCATGTTAAACACCTGCCTTTTGCCTTTTATTCTACACCCAAGTCAGAAAAAAGTTTCTCTCACCCACACGATTTTTGAACGAATCAGAAAAAAAACGCAGTTCCACCGATTGTCTGTGTGGATTTCTGCGGTTTTTTACCTTTTCTATTCGATGGCGGTATCCTTCTTTTTGTTGGCCTTGATGACCTTCAGCCGCGAGAATTCCTCACGGTCTTTTTCTTCCAGCGACTCGGTGATGAATTTCACAGTGGCTTCCAGATTAGGGATACTGATGTTCTTTAATGCATTGGCCCGTTTCTGCGTCTTGCGGATGGCATTGGCCAGCCGATACACGCTGTTGTCCACCTCAGCAAGAATGATCGTCAGTTCCTTGACGCGGTGAAACTGCAGGTACGCTTCATCGACCCGGGAGTTTGTGCCTTCAAAGCCATACTCCATTTTCGTTTCCGAAGGTTCAATGCTGACTGAAGGCACCTCGACGCCCATGACGGAACGGTAGGTGACATGCACCCCGGTTTCCACATGCACGCTGGCGGCGATATCGGAAATAATTCCCGTTGATACGTTAGCCTGCTGCAAAAGATAATACGCGGTCTCATAACTCTGCGTAATTTCATCACGCAGCATTTTAACCTTATCGACAAGCTGCATCATTTCCCGAATCAGGACATTGCGCTTGCGGTCCAGCAGATCATAGCCCATCCGAGCCAGAGCCAGCGATTTCTTGGACGCGATCAGGTTGCCTTTGGTCGGAAACACTTTGTTTTCCATACGCTTACTCCTGTCCGTTGAGGTTCAGCATCCGTGCCGCGCGTTTCGGATCATAGTTTTCTTTAATGACTTCCGGATCCAGCCGATCCAGCGCTTCCATCGGCAGCGTAGACAACAGCGCCCAGCCCAGATTCAGCGTTTCATTGATTGAACGCTTGGAATCAAAGCCCTGGCCGACGAAGATTTTTTCAAACAAACGGCCGAAAGCCATGTACTTCTTATCCATATCCGACAGTTCATCCTCGCCGATAACCGAAGCTAACGAACGCGCGTCCTGCACCTTCGCGTAGCAGGCGAACAGCTGGTTGGAAACATCCGCGTGATCCTTGCGGGTAAAGCCATCGCCGATTCCGTCTTTCATCAGACGCGACAGCGAAGCCAGCACACCGATCGGCGGATAGATGCCGGTTTGATGCAGCGAGCGGTCCAGAACAATCTGACCTTCCGTGATATATCCGGTTAAGTCCGGAATCGGATGCGTGATGTCATCGTTAGGCATCGTTAAGATCGGGATCTGCGTTACGGAGCCTTCAACGCCCTCGACAATGCCCGCTCTTTCATACAGCGAGGCCAGATCGGAGTACAGATAACCTGGATATCCCTTACGGCCCGGAATCTCACCCTTAGAACTGGAAACCTCACGCAGGGCTTCGCAATAGGAAGTCATGTCCGTCAGGATGACCAGAATATGCATATTCTTTTCAAACGCCAGATATTCCGCCGCCGTTAAAGCACAGCGCGGAGTCAACGTCCGTTCGATAATCGGATCATTGGACAGATTGATGAACATGACAACCTTTTCCATGACGCCGGTTTCCTCAAAGCTGCGCTTGAAATAATCAGCGACGTCATTTTTAACGCCCATCGCTCCGAACACGATGCCGAAGTTCTTGCCGTCACCCTCCGCCAGCTGAGCCTGTCGGACAATCTGAACCGCCAGCTTGTCATGCGGCATGCCGGAGCCGGAAAAAATCGGCAGCTTCTGTCCGCGGATCAGCGTGTTTAACCCGTCGATTGCGGAAATCCCGGTGTTGATATAATTGCGCGGATATTTCCGGGCTACCGGATTCAGTGGCTGACCGTTGATATCCAGCCGTTTTTCAGCATAAACTTCGCCTAAGCCGTCGATCGGTTCACCGGCACCGTTGAAAATCCGGCCCAGAATTTCCTGGGAAACGGCCAGTTCCATCGGATGACCTAACAACCGAGTCTTGTTATTGGTCTTGGATAAGCCGGTTGTTCCTTCAAAAACCTGAATGATGGCCCGCCGGCCTTCAATCTGCACGACGCGGCCGCTGCGGACAGAGCCGTCTGCCAGCTCAATTTCAACCATTTCTTCATTGCTGATGTCATCGACATTGTCCAGGGCAACAAGAGAACCGTTGATTTCATTCAAACCCATTAATTGAACGCTCATCTGTTTTCTCCTCCTATTCCACCTGGGCCAGAGCCTGATCGATCATCTCAAAATAACCATCTAAAAGCTCCAGCTGATCATTCGGCACGTCATATTTAATTTTGACGACCTTGTCGATAATCCCCGTCTGCGCGATCAGCGAGACCGGAATCCGCCGCGCTACCAGTTTTTTGGCCTGCGCGTTGAGATACGAAATAATTTTCAGCATTTTAAACTGTTTTTCAAACGGCACGTACGTATCGGCCGGATGATAGGCGTTCTGCTGCAGATAGCCGACACGGATCACCTTGGCGATCTCCATCGTCAGTTTCTGATCTTCCGGCAGCACATCGGAGCCGATCAGCTTGACGATCTCCATCAGCTGATTCTCTTCGTGCAGAATCGCCCGGATTTCCTGACGCAGCGCATTGAATTCCCGGTCGACGTTCTTGTCGTACCAGCGCTCTAAATCGTCGAGATATTCGGAATAGCTGTCATTCCAGTTAATCGCCGGATAGTGCCGAGCATACGCCAGCGATTTATCCAGCGCCCAGAAGCAGCGCACAAAACGTTTTGTATTCTGCGTGACCGGCTCGGAGAAGTCTGCGCCCTGCGGCGAAACCGCGCCGATGATCGTAACGGAACCTTCCGCACCGTTTAAGGTTTCAATATAGCCTGCGCGTTCATAGAACTGCGAAATTCGCGATGGCAGATACGCTGGGAAGCCTTCTTCCGCCGGCATTTCTTCCAGACGCCCGGAAATTTCCCGCAGCGCTTCCGCCCAGCGGCTGGTGGAATCGGCCATGATCGCGACATGATAGCCCATATCGCGGTAATATTCAGCCAGTGTGATGCCGGTATAAATGCTCGCTTCACGCGCCGCGACCGGCATGTTGGACGTGTTGGCAATCAGCACCGTCCGCGCTAAAAGCGGCTTGTTGCTCTTCGGGTCGATCAGGTCTGTGAACTCTTCCAACACCTGCGTCATTTCGTTGCCGCGTTCACCGCAGCCAACATAAACGATAATATCCGCGTCACACCATTTTGCCAGCTGATGCTGCGTCATCGTCTTGCCGGAACCAAAGCCGCCTGGGATCGCAGCCGCCCCGCCCTTGGCAATCGGAAACAGCGTGTCGATCACGCGCTGTCCGGTAATCAAAGGCCGGGTAATAGGTTTGCGCAGTCCAACTGGACGTGGATTGCGGATCGGCCATTTCTGAACTAAGCTCAGCGCATGTTCCACGCCCTGATCATCGCGAATTCGCACGATTTCATCGTTGATATGAAATTGTCCGTTTTCCGCAACGTAAACAACCTCGCCTTCCGGAAGCATCGGGCTGAGCATGCAGCGATGCTCGATCAGCTCCGTTTCCGGGCAGGTCGCATAAATCTGTCCCGGGCACAGCCGATCGTGCAGTTTGACCTGGATCGTCACATCCCACAGCTTTTCTTCATCCAGCGGAGAAACCGTTGTTCCCGCCGCAATGAATGCCCCTTCTGTTTCCATCAATTCTTTTAACGGACGTTCGATGCCGTCGAAGATATTTTTCAGAATTCCCGGCCCCAGCGTCGCAGACAACAGAGATCCGGAAGGCCGGACCGGTTCTCCCGGTTTCAGCCCTGTGGTGGATTCGTACACCTGAATCGTGGTGTACTGTTCATCAATACCGATGACTTCCCCCATCAGTTCCTTATTGCCGACAAAGACCATTTCCTGCATGGAAAAGTCTTTGGAATCCTTGACGGTGACAACCGGTCCGTTGATTGAATAGATCAAATTGTTATTCAATGTCTTCACCTCGGTTTTCGTCATATTACAATGTGAATCCGGAATTGTTCTGGAACCACTCTTTCTGATTTCTTAATGCATTGTCCAGCGTTTCGTCGATCTCAAAGCCTTCCGACGGACACATAAACCGCCATCCGCCAAATTCCAGATAGACCGTTTCCACAGCCTGCGGATATCCCCGGCGTTTTAAAATTTCACGCATCAGCGCCGCGTCCTGCTCGCGCACGGTAAACGTTCCCGGTTTGCGGATCAGGGAAGCGTGCTTATCCAGCTTCTTTTCCATAAAATCCGCATACGCCTCGGATGCGGCAAACGCCTTCAGTTCGTCTGCGACATGGTTGAACAGCTCGGACGCCATCGCCTGACGCTGCGCCAACAGATCCCGCTTGATCTTCAGCTTGGCTTGGGAGGTCTTTGTGGCTTGGAGCAGTTCCAGCTCGCTGATTTCTTTTTCTTCATAATGCCCGGTTTCCTTTTGCAGCGATTCGGAAAAGAAATGAATCTCCTCATCCTGCAGCTGCTGCACCTCAGACTGAATCTGACGGGTAACCATACCGGCCTGATCCTGGATATCCTCCTGAATCGCCGTGAGCGCTTCTGTATTCTCTGCCATTGTTTTCACCTCACAATTTGATGCCGATCGCTTCGCTGATGTAGCGGTCGATCGTCTCTCCGATTTTGGCTGACCCGTGACGATCTGGAATTTCGACCAGCAGCGGCTTGGACAGCCGCAACTTGTAATCGGATACCACGTCCGGGCAGGTGTTGACGATCTTCGTGGTCATCAGTACAATCGCGATTTCCGGATTGCTGATCACTTTGTCCAAAGCGGCCAGCACCTCATCCCGTTCGTGAACCACGACGCCTTCGACCCCGGCTAAGCGCATGCCCATCTGGGTATCAATATTGTCACTGATCAAATAAAGTTTCATGACAATCCCCGGCTTACAGTTTGTTGATGATCAGAATGGAAATCAGAAGGCCGTAGATCGCAACGCCTTCACCCAAGGCGACGAAGATGATCGCTTTACCAAAGTTTTCCGAATTCTCTGAAATGGCCCCGATCGCTGCCGGTGCCGCCGAAGCGACGGCCCAGCCGGCGCCGATTGCAGAACAGCCGGTCGCCAAAGCGGCCGCGATGAAGCCCATCCCCTGAGCCAGTGTCCCCGTGATGGAATTAGCAGCCGCGGTGCCTTCCGCCAAAGCATGGACCCCGCCGAACTGGAACAGAACCGCTAAGACAAAGACGCCGCCGAAGACGCAGATCTGAGCGATCAGCTTGGTTTTCAGGTTTTCCGCCGAAGCGCCTTTTTTGTAGATGAAGAACAGCGGTGCGATCACCAGGATCACGGCGATCAAAGGCAGCAGCATTTCAAGTAATGTTAACATGGTTTATTTTCCTCCTTATGCATTTTCCGATGAAATCATCGTAAATTTCTTTCCGTTGCCGACAAAGTAACGGCTGAACATTTCATAATATTCCAGACGTAATGTCTGAATGCCGACGATCAGTCCCTCTAAGCCCATGACAAACAAATTGCCTAACACAAAGACGACCGGTCCGGCGTTGCCGGTCATTTTGACCAGCGTCATGACGACCAGCATCATGCCAGCATGGCTCAGAACGAAACCGCCGACACGCAGGTAAGAGAGCGAATTGGTGACAAAGCTCAGGATGATTTCCAGCACTTCAAACACTTCTTCCAGCGCAAAGTTGCCCCATCCCTGATGCGGCGTCAGACCTTCGCCCTTCATTAAGCCGTTGAGCGGTTCCTTTAAGAAGAACAGCACGACCGGCACCCCGATGAACAGAATCATCAACGGCTTGCTTCCCGGATTAAACGGCAGCATTTTCGGCATGAACATGCCGATTAAAAACAAAATAATGTAGCCATAGAAGACAAACCCGGCAATGCCGTTCTGGGAGAACAGCGCCTCGGCCATCTGCTTGCGCTTGACATTAAGATAAATGTTGAGAATCATCGTCATTAAGATCAGAACTGCACCGATCGCAACCGCGCCGATCAACAAGGGCATCGTCGCGCTGGCATCCATGACCTCAAACAGCTTCTCTCGAACCCCAAACAGGCTCTGATGAACCGGATTGAGCAGTGTTTCCACGCCGAAGACTGAACCGAACAGGAAACCGAAGATCATGGAGGTCAAGCCTGCCCGGCCGACAATCCCGGCCAGCCGGTTGTGCTTCCATTTTTCCAGCAGCAGACCGCCGATCAATAACAGCGCACCCTGACCGAGATCGCCGAACATGATGCCAAACAACAGACAGAACGTCACGGCGACAAACGGCGTCGGATCCAGATCCTGATAATTCGGCAGGCCATACATTTCGACAAACATTTCAAACGGACGGAACAGCCAGGCATTGTGCAGCATCGTCGGCGGCACCAGCTGCGGCGCCGTTTCCGGCTGGGCTAAATCCACCCTGACGTTCAGACCGTCGAATAATCTGACAAACTGATCCGCACTGTTGGCTGGAACAAAACCGGCCAGCTGGTAATCGTCCTGCACCTGCATCACATACCGATACAGCTTGCGGATCTCGCTGGTATAAGCACAATAGGAATAAACTTCGGTGAGCTTTTCCTTATACTGTTCCAGGATTTTCTTCCCGTCAATCCGCGGGATCGGAATCTCCTCAATAAACAGGCTTTCCATGCATTTTCGGACTTCTTTGACGAAGGTATTGGACGTCGCGTACAGAATCCAGACATACTGGCCGCTTTTTTGCAGTTCCTCCACGACGAAGTTTGGCGTTTCAATCAGACTCAGCTTTTTAAAGCTTTCGGCCGGCAGCCGGCCCATTCCAAACGAAATATACTGGCACTCATGCATCGCCTCAAATCCATAGCTCCGCACTTTTTCCAAAGCGATCTCATCGTTGTCCGTCAAGGTCATCAGCTCGTGCGTATCCGCGATCATCGCGAACTGTTCGTTGACTTCCTTGATAAACGCTTCAATTTCCGCCTCATCATAACTGCGGCTGACGGGTCCGGCTTTCAGCTCAAACCCAACGCTATGGCCAATATTTTTCAGCTGGTTCAGATATTCGTTATAGACGTTTTCATCGTTCAGCGGCTTTCCGCCGTTGTCGTCATTGATCAGATGCGCCGCCGGTTCCGGATGGAATTCAGCGTAGGACACGCAGCGTTTCAGCACGTCCTGAAACTGATCTGCATCGGCATGCACCGTCGCCAGCTTCATTTTTACGATTGACATAAGCTCCCCCTTTCTTCTTAATAAATCAACAGCCGGTTAATCTTATCCGCCGGGATTCCATAGCGGACACCCTCGATAATATCAACGACGTTTTGAATTTCTGTTTCTGACAAAACCAGATAGGCGATCAGCACAATGTCCGGATTGGTCGAAAACATCATGTGCCGCTTATTCAGGTTGTAATTGATCGACTGCGCGTGATATTCAATATACGCAAAATTAGAGGAATCCAAATAGTTGTGGTAAGCGGAACGTGCCAGCCGTTCCATAAACTCCTCCGCATTGCAGTGATCGATCATCTCTTCCAATTCGCGTTTTGGAATCCGCAGATAAACCGGGTTGATGACTTTTTTGATCTGCGCCGGCGTCGCGTTAAAATATCGTTTTGAACGGTAAATTCGCGTGATGTTGTCCAATTCGATCTGCGTCAGGAAAATTTCCTTAATCTCTTTTTTCACTTTTCCGCTGAATTCCTGATCGACGATCTTCATGACCTGATCATAGAAGTATTTCCGCAGAACGCTTTCACAGGCGGTATAATCAAAGTCTTCCATGTTGGTTACGGAAAACGGTCGGATCAGATCGGCATACGGTGTTTTGTCCAGCACTTCCAGCAAAGCGCCGAAGTCATGAACCTGAGCCAGCGCCCGGATATCGAACGACGTACTCTTTTCGATATACAGCGGCAGCTCGCCGATCATCTTGTAGTTATCCTCATCATTAAAAGCGCGGATGCAGGCCATAATCTGCTCGACCTCGCTCATCATGATGCCGTAGTGATAAAACTTATCTCCACTGGTACTGGCATACCGTAAAAGCCGGGACAGCCGGGTTCCCAGATTGCGCCGAATCAGCATTTCCAGCTGACCGCGGTGCAGTCCGGTTTCACTGTACCCTTCCAGCGCTTCCTGAAATAACGTTTCATTCTTAAGGTAAGAAGCGATTTCCGGAATTGATTTCTTCTGCAGCAGCTGCTGATAATCCGAAGCCGTCAGCCGTTTTCCAAACATTGCTTTGGCTTTGGTCGCCATCGCTGCATTCGATGTGGTTCCCATGGCACCCCTCCTTTTTTACTGGATCATTGTCCAATTCGCCTAAATTTCCAGACAGCGGCGAACCAGCTCTTTCTGCCATTCCTCTTTTTTCTTTAGATAATGGGCCTGAAGCCGCTTCAGCTCCTGCTCATACTCTTTCAGATTTTCAGATTCCACCTGACTGATCTGATAATCCAGTTCAGCTTTTTTGGCATCGACACGCTGGTGAACTTCTTTCCACGCTTCCTCGCTGAGCTGTTTCTCGGTATCGGCGATTTTCCGCTTCAACTCAAACTTCATGCGATGCGCTTCTTCCACGGCTTCCCGTGTCTTCTGATCCGTTTGAATCAGATCCAGGATTACAGATTCCATAGCACGATCTCCCCTCCCTAGTCTAAAGCACGACATATAGTATATTCCTTTCAAAATCAATTTTCAATCATGGAAAATTTGATTCTTTAAATTTTACTGCATTGAGTTAAAATAGCACCAAGATTGAGAATGATATTCTTAAAAAAGCGAAATGAAATATGACAATTTTGTGAAATTAGTTTCGTCTTCCCAACAGGATTTGATATAATACACAGCGAGGTAGCCTATGAAAAAAAATCTTAAACCGTACTTGATCTGCATGATCGCAGCGATCGTGTTCAGCGCCGGATGCGCGCTCTTTTCCGGTAATCCGCTGCTGACCTTTATCGATGTTCTGTCCATCCTCAGTCTGGTCTTCATCGTAGTGGGACTGCTGGAATTCTTGATCCACGGCGGATATTTTGACTTTCTGTCGTATTCGTTTTCGTCAGCGAAGAACCTGTTGTCGCGCCATTCGCAGCCAGCCGGATTCCAGCGATATTTCGATTATGCTCAAAAACAAAAAGAACGGCGGGGAACAAGCTCACATTTCGTTTTAAAATTGGCTGTCCTGCTTTTGGCACTCAGCATTTTACTGACGATCTTCTACGAGCTTCTGTAAACGCTCTGACATTTGCCGCGCTGCGGCTTTTTCTTTTTCAAGAAGTCGAAGAAAGCTCACGAGGAAAGAAAGCCTCAGAAAACAGCATTCTCCTATTCACCCTCGAAATTAGAATTGAGTTTGCGCAGAAGTGCTGCGCCGACCCCCTCTTTCTCGACCAAAACACGAAAAAAGCCCTTTGCTAAGGGCTTTAACTGCTTATGGCGGAGAAAGAGGGAGTCGAACCCCCGCAGGCTTTCACCTCTGCCAGTTTTCGAAACTGGTCCCTTCGGCCACTTGGGTATTTCTCCGTATGCTTATCTATTATACATAATTCTTTTCAAAAAATCGAGTCCTAAATGCAAAGAAATGAAAAAAATTCATATCCCGCCTGGAAGATAAACGGGGAAAGAGGCCTTCACCGGATACGGCAAAGATCTTTCCCCGCAGTTTTCAACATCGTTATGCTAATAAAACCGTTCGCAGTGCATTTAGGAAATATTCCGGCTGATCGGTCATCGTGTTGTGACCGGCGTTGGGAATTAACATCAGCTGCTTGCGATCTGCTTCAATTTTCGCAAAATAGGCTTCAGCGATCGGATACGGCGTCTGCCAGTCGTGATCTCCCAACAGATAATACACCGGTACTGCGTAATGGCTGTCCAAAGCTTCCAGATTAAAATCCATCAACTCTTTTAATAACGGCAGCTGGATTTGAAAATCCATTTTGAAATAGACCGGAAGCTCATTCAAACTGACATCCGGGGTCGTCGCCATCTGCCACAAATCCTTCAGCGTAATCGGTGAGGCTAAGCAATACTTGCGCTGCAGGCGGCGCACTGTCATCATTTTATCCATCATTTCCTGACCGAACTCTGCCGTAGGATACGGGGTCAAGGCCAGCAGCGTCTGGACATCATGATCCGCCCCTGCGATCCGGGCTTTCTGCAGAACCTTCTGATATCCCAGTTCTTCATTTCGCCGCATGTTGACCACCTGACCCACGCCGACATACGCTCTGACCCGATCCGGATATTGACGGGCAAACATCGAACCTAAAACGCTGCCCCAGGAATGGCCCAAAATGAAAATTTTATCCTGATGATACTTGGCGCGCAGATAATCGCAGATTTCACGGGTATCCTCAATCAGCTGCTCCAAAGTCACAGTTGCAGCCAGCTCGGTCTGCTTGTCAGCGTTGATCTGCAAGGTCTTGCCGCACAGCCGCTGATCCCAGTTGACAACGGTAAAATATTTCTCCCAGTCCCGCTGAGCCAGATAGCGCGTCGGGATCGCCGATTCGCCCGGTCCGCCATGCAGAACCAGCAGCACAGGCAGTTCGTCATTTTCCGTGCGGTGCACCAGATATTGCTGAATGCCGTTGATCATCCGGTATTCCTTCAATTCCATACCGGTTTCAGAATTCAGCTGCTGACGGCGCTGATTCGCACCGCGCTGCACGGCAAAGGCCGTCCCGGCTGCCGCCGCAGCGCCCAAGGTCGTCAACAGGCATTTCGTACTGAGTTTCATGCATGAACTCCTCCTTTACTGAATAACACGTTCAACACTGACTACACTGTTCACCTTTTTCAGATTCGCAATCAGTGTTTTTAAATGATCATAATCATCAACCAGCAGCATAATTTTTGTCGATACCGTTAATTCTTCCTGATTGACTGAAGAATTAATGTTCTGCAGCGAAGCTTTGCATTGGGAGATCACAGTCATCAGATCAGTCAGCAGGAAATTGCGGTCATGACTGTAAATCTGAATTGTTGCTTCATATTTGCGCGGTTCACGGCGGTCATCCCACTCCACGTCGATCAGCCGTGATTTCTCATGCGCGACATTGGGACAGTCGCGGCGGTGAACCTTGACGCCATTGCCTTTGGATATATATCCGACAATTTCATCTCCTGGAATCGGACTGCAGCAGCCGGCCAGCGAAATCATCATCGATTCAATGCCCGGCACGATAATCCCAGATTTGCTCGGCGCTTTGCGGGCCGGCGCGAACGACCGGCTGACCGTTTCATTATCCAAAATGATCGGTTTTTTCTGATTGGTCAGCTTCTCAATCACGCTGATGACTGAGATTGACTTCACCGCAATCCCATACATCAGATCGGTATACGAACTGACCTGGAAAACCGGCAGGACCGCATCGATTTTCTTGCGTTCAAAATAATCCTTCTCCGGATAGCCGCGCTTTTTCAGCTCATCCCGAATAATCTGTTCGCCGCGTTCGACATATTCCGCTTTCTTTTCCACTTCTTTCTTCTGCAGAAAACCGCGGATCTTATTCTTGGCATGATTGGTTTTGACAAATTTCAGCCAGTCCTCACTCGGTCCAGCCGACTGCTTCGACGTCTTGATCTGCACGACATCGCCGGTCTTTAACGGCGTGTTGAGCGGTACAAGCGTCTCGTTGACCATCGCTCCGACTGTGGAATGGCCGACTTCGGTATGCACGCGATAGGCAAAGTCAATCGGTGTTGAGCCGTTGGGCAGCTCGATGACCCGGCCTTTCGGCGTCATGACATAGACATTGGCTTCAAAGATATCCTTCTGCAGGGTATCCATGTATTCGTTGGGATCATCGCTTAACAGATCACCGGTGAGCGCCGACAGATCGCGGAACCACGACAGTTTTTGTTCAATTTCCCGCTGTTCCTTAAGCGGATCATACTTTGTGCCTTCCTTGTACCGCCAATGGGCAGCGATGCCCATTTCCGCGATGCTGTCCATTTCCTCGGTGCGGATCTGGATTTCAAAAATCCGGCCTTCATCGCCCACAATCGTGGTGTGCAGCGACTGGTACATATTGGATTTCGGTACAGCGATATAGTCTTTCAGACGGCCGGGAATCGGACGATACGCCGCGTGAATATAGCCGAGAATTTCATAACAGTTAAGCTTGGTCTTTGTGACGATCCGAATCGCCAACAGATCCAGAATTTCCTCAAAGCGTTTATTTTTGGTCTTCATCTTTTTGTAGATGCTGTAAAGATGCTTGCTGCGGCCAAAAATCCGGAACTCAATCTGCTTCTCCTGCAGCATTTGGGAAATGTCGCGGATCATATGCTTGACCTGTTCATCGCGCATCGCCTTTTTTTCTTCGACCAGATGGGCGATCTCGTAATACTTTTCGCGATCCAGATAATAGAAACTGAGGTCTTCCAGTTCATTTTTAATTTCACTGATACCCAAGCGGTGCGCAATCGGAGCATACACCTGCAGTGTTTCCGCCGCAATCTTCTTCTGTTTTTCCGGCGGCATGTATTCCAGCGTACGCATATTATGCAGCCGGTCGACGAGCTTGATGACAATCACGCGGATATCATTGGCCATCGCAATAAAGATCTTACGGTGATTGGCTGCCTGATATTCCTTTTCATCTTTGAATTTCAGTTTTCCGATCTTGGTGACCCCTTCCACCAACATCGTAATTTCCTCATCAAAGTCAGCACTCATCTGTTCCGGCGCCACGCCGCAGTCCTCAAGCACATCGTGCATCAATCCGGCGCAGATCGTCCGCGGCCCCACCTTCATCGTCGCCAGAATATAGCCGACCTGCGCGGCGTGAATCATATACGGCTCGCCGCTGCGGCGCAGCTGTCCCTCATGATGCGACTGAGCGTAGCGATAAGCCTTCTCAATCAATGCCAGGCTTTCCGGCTCCTGAATATATGTTTTAACCTCACGCATCAGCGCCTCCAGCGTGATTTCCGTATTCCCTTTATTCACAACCCTATCCCCCCTTTTTGAGAAAAACCGAAGAGAATCCTCTTCGGCTTATTCGTAGGACATCAACGTAAAGACTTCGTAGCCGTCCAGCGCTTCGCGTCCTTTCAGGCCTTCCAGCTCAATCAGAAACGCGCAGCCGACAACCACGCCGCCCAGCTCCTCAATCATTTTGATCGTAGCCTGGACGGTGCCGCCAGTAGCCAGAAGATCATCGACGATCAGGACCTTCTGTCCCGGTGTGATGGCGTCCTTATGCATGTGCAGCTCATTGGATCCGTATTCCAGATCGTAGCGGTAGCTGATCGTTTCACGCGGCAGCTTCCCCGGCTTGCGGACCGGCACAAAGCCGATATGCAGATTCGCAGCCACCGGGCAGCCGAAGATAAATCCGCGGGATTCCGGACCCGCGATCACTTCCGCGCCGACCTGTTCGGCAAACTTCTGAATTTCCGCTGTCGCCTGGTGGAACGCTTCACCATCACGCATTAACGGTGTAATGTCGCGGAACAGCACGCCTGGCTGCGGAAAATCAGGAATTGATGCAATATATTTTTTGAAGTCCATGGATTGATGCCTCCTATAATACCGTTATTATAACAAATTTTTAACAAATTGAATCTATTTATTCAACAGTTTCCACAAGAATTGAGCACTTTTCCCGACCGCGGAAACGATTGATCTGCAGCTGACCGATCCAGCTGACAGGATGCGGATTGTCCAAATCCCGATTGAAACTGATCGCATCAATCAGATCGGAGCCGTTGGTGGTCTGCCATTTCGGATAGATTTCCTTCATCTTGGCATACTGCAGAATCGTTAAGCCGCTGACCTCAAAGGTTACCGGCTCAAACTGCTGGCCAAACGGCGCCAGCTGATCCAGCTCATGCAGCGCCGTCAAACTGATCTGCTGAGCGCTGACCGGTAACACCTGCAGCACCGGTTCTTCCAGCGGGATCGCCAAAGTCTCCATCTTGGCCAGGATCGCCTGGCGCAGCGGTTCAAGCTGATCCGCCGCCAATTCCACCCCGGCGGCCTGGGCATGACCACCAAACTGAATCAGATAGCCGCGCAGATCTTCAAAAAAGCTTTGAATATCCAAACCCGGCACGCTGCGCACCGAGCCCTTGTATCCCTGAGTGCTGGGCGCCAAGACCAGTGTCGGCCGATGGGTTTCATTCATGATCCTGCCCGCGACCAGTCCGACGATGCCTTCATGGAACTGATCGTCGGCAATGACATGAAAAGCGTCTTCCGAGCGGATTCGCTCCATTGCCGTCTTGGTCATCTTATCGCTCATCTGCCGGCGCTTCTGATTGATCTGACGGATCTGCACCGCCGCCGCTTCAATCTGAGCCGGGTCCTCCAGCAACAGATAGCGCACGATATTGTTGATATTGCACAGCTCCGCCAGCCGGCCGGCGGCATTGAGCTTAGGGACGATCTGATAAGCGACTTCCTTTTCCGTCCACACTTCGCACTTCTTCTCATTCAGCGCTTCAATCGCTGTAAACTGTCGCTCATTGAGATATTTCAGACCCAGCCGAACCAGAATCCGGTTTTCTTCCCACAGCGGCATCATATCGGCAATCGTAGCGATCGCCGCCAGCATGATCGGCCGTTTACGGGCTCCGGTCATCGCCATCGACAGCTGCAGGGCAATTCCCGCTCCGCAGCAATACTGCCAGGGCTTGCCCATCTGCGTCGGATGCAGCAGCGTCAGACATTCAGGCTCCTGCTGGATCACGTGGTGATCGGTAACGATGACCTCAATGCCCAGCTGCTTCGCCAGCGTTAACGCCGCATGCGCCGCTACGCCGTTGTCCACGGTCAGAATCAGGGAATAGCCTTTTTCCTTGGCCAGCTGCACAGTCTGCGCAGATAAACCATAGCCTTCATTCAGTCGATGCGGAATATAAAAGCCGTTGACAATTCCCGCCCGATCCAAGGCTTCCTTCATAATCGCTGTTGCGCACAAGCCATCGGCATCGTAATCGCCGGCAATCAAGACTTTTTCATGGCGCTGGCGGGCCGTATCCAAGCGTTTTAAGATTAGCGTGAGTTCAGGACTGGAACAGGGATGCAGCGTCAGATCCGTATTTAAAACCTGCCGAATCTGATCGTTGTCACAGCCGCGGCAGGCCAGCACCTTGGCGCACAGCTCACTGACGCCATAATCCTGCTGAATTCGTTTTTCTTCACCATGGGTTTCCATTCGTTCTATTTTCATGTTTTTTCACCTGTGTTTTATTCTATCACAGAACGTTCTGCCTGTCTGGGCAGGCGCTCTTACTAAAGCACAAAAGGCGGCCTGCGCCGCCTTCTTGAAGCTTAATCGTTGATTCCCGGAATCGTCAGTTCGTCAAGTTTCTCTTTCTTGGCTTTTTTCTTTTTCTTTTCCTTCGGCTTGACATGCGTGCGGATATAGTACCACATCTGCGGAGCAATGAAGATCGAGGAGAAGGTGCCGGCAATCAAGCCGACAAACATCGCGAAGTTAAAGGTTACAATCGCACCCGATCCCATCAAAAGCAGCGCGATGATCGGCAGCAGCGTCGTGATCGAAGAGAAGACCGAACGCACCAATGTTTTATCCAGCGAATCATTGACAATCGCCTTGTAGTCCTCACTCACTAACTTCGGCTTGCGGCTTTCAGCCACGGATTCGCGAACGCGGTCGAAGACGACGATGGAGTTGTTGATCGAATAACCGATGATCGCCAGAATAACCGAGATCAGTTCAATGTTGATCTCCATGCGGAAGATCGCAAAGATGGCCAGAACAATCGCTACGTCATGAATCAGCGCCACGATGCAGCTGACGGCATAATCCCATTTAAAGCGAATCGTGATGTAGATCAGCATCGCCACCCAGGCAAGCAAGGACAGAGAAATTGCATTTTTTACAAGTTCGCGGCCAACAACCGGCGTTACGACGTTGTCATTCGGTTCAATTCCATATTTTTGCGTCAGCGTTTCCTTGATGGATGTCAGCTGATCCTGCTCCAAAGCCTGATTTAAGGTCACATAGACGACTTTATCACCGGATGCCTGAACGCGGCTTGGCTTATAGCCCAGCGCTTCAAAGTCACTGCGGACTTCGTTGGTATTCAGGACCTCATTGGAGGTCACGGTAATCTTGGTTCCGCTGGAGAAGTCAATGCCCAGGTTCAGCGCGCCCTTGCCGCCAAACCCGTTGACACAGATCATGACGACGGCCGCCGCTAAGATAATCAGGCTGGCGGTAATGAAATATTTGGCCTTGCCGACAAAATCAATTTTCTTAAACGGACCGAAATAGAACTGTTCCTGACGCTTTGATACGTCGGGAATGTTGGACTGCTTGACGCCGAACCATGTTTTCTTGTTATCCAGGAAACCAGACTTCACGATCTGATTGATCAGGAAGCGGGAAACATAAACATTCAGCACCATCGTACAGAAGACCGTGACCATCAGCATCGTCGCAAAGCCCTTGACCGCGCCGGTGCCGAAAATATACATGATCAAAGCGGCTAAGAGCGTTGTGAACTGAGCGTCAAAGATCGTCGCAAATGACGTTGACTGACCTTCTTTGACCGCGTTCTGAACTGAACGTCCGGCATACAGTTCATCCTTAATCCGCTCCATCGTAATAATATTCGCATCCACCGTCATGCCGACGCCCAAAACTAACGCCGCAATGCCCGGCAGCGTGAAGACGCCGCCCATGCCGCCGTAAATTGCGAAAACCGCAAAGATATACAGCGCCAGCATAATATCGGCAATCAAACCTGCAAACCGGTAAACCACCAGCATGAAGACCATGACTAACGCCACGCCGACGATGCCCGCGGTTGCCGTTTTGTTAAACGCACCGATGCCGTAATCCGCACTGACGACGTTGGAATAAATTTCCGTCATTTTGACCGGCAGACTGCCGGAATTAATCAGTTCTGCCAGCTCACGCGCTTCTCCCTCGGTGAAGCCGCCGCTGATGACGCAGTCACCGGAAATCGCCGATTTGACCTGCGCCGCACTGATGTATTTGGCTTCGCCGCCGGCCTGCGCCACAGCAGCTTCCTTAACATAGGAATCGCCTTCTTCATAATCCAGCCAGACAATCATAATGTTGTTGCCTGTCCCCATTTCCGAAACCTTCTGTGTGATTTCGCTGAACTTGGCCTGATCGGCAATTTTCAGACTGACGACGGGCGCGCCGTTTTCATACCCTAACGAGGCTCCGCCTTCTTTGATGATGCTCGCATCGGAAAGCAGATTGTCGTTGACGTCTCTGAACGTCAAGTTTGCGGTGGAGGAAATGACCCGCCGGGCTTCCTCCTGATCCTTGACCCCCGCTAGCTGCACGCGGATGCGGTCATTGCCTTCGATTAAAATCTGCGGTTCACTGACGCCCAAGACGTTGATCCGCTTACTGACGCTTTCTGCCACAGCCGACATGGCCGGCAGGTCTTTGCCTTCCTGCAGCGGACTGATCTGATAGACGATCTCAAAGCCGCCCTGTAAATCCAGGCCCAAGGTCGTGTTCTTCGCAACATCCTGCGCAAAGATGCCGATCATCGCAAAGATGGCAACAACAGTCACGATGAAGACCGTTAAACGACTTGTTCTTGTCCCCTTTTTCATACGTTTCTTCCTCCTATTAAATCGCTAAACTCTGATAATTCTTGATGATACCCTTCAATGATCGCCTGTTTTGATAAAAAACGGACGATCTGATCTGCCGATAAAGATAATATATCATTTACAGCTTCATGTAAAGTCTTCGGGCGATTTCGTTTCCACACCAGCTTCAACATGACATCTTCAAGATTTTTATAGTTTAGGCCGGGAAGCTGTTCACGCTGCAGCTGCTGCAGCTTCAGCATCAGAGTGAGCTGAATCTGCTTATTTTTCAGATCCAGGGATTCCATCTGAACTCTCCCCTTTCTTAATCATACTTATTTATTATAAATCATACTTTATAAAAAGTGGAGGAAAAAGTAATGAAAAAAGAAATCATTCGATCAACTGTTCATCTTCTTACCCTTTCATTGATCGCAAAAATCCTTTCCTTTTTTGTTCGGATCGCCTGTGCGCGCGTACTCAGCGCCGAAGCGATGAATTATTACAGTCTGACCATGCCGACCACGGTTTTCCTGATTACCCTGGGGCAGATGGGGTTGCCCAGCGCCGTCAGCAAGATCGTCGCATCCCGTCGGGATTACACGCCGGTCTTAAAAGCCTCGGTGCTGCTTTCTGTGATCAACAACCTGCTTCTGACTATTTTTTTCATGTTAGTGATCCCGCTGTTGGCCGCCGTCGTCTTAAAGCAGCAGGTGCTGATCCCGGTTCTGAGGGCTGTTGTGCCGATCATTCCGTTAGTCAGTATTTCCGGTTTGCTGAAAGGTTATTTTATGGGAAGGCAGGAAATCATTCCGCCTACGGCCTGTCAGATCAGTGAGGAAATAACGCGGATTCTCTTTTTGATCGGCTGCTTTACGCTGGCGCCGACCACCGATCCGGTGAAAATGGCCTCGATTGCCGTCTTTTCGATGTCGGTCGGCGAGATCGGCAGCATCGTTCATTTATGCATCGCGCTCAAACGCAAAAAAAGGGTGCTGCACCATGTCAGCACCTTAACGGGTTCTCTGCATTGGGATACTGTCAACGAACTGCTCAGCCTGTCGCTGCCGATGACCGGCAGCCGGCTGATCGGCTCGCTCACCAGCTTTTTGGAGCCGATGTGTTTAGTCTTATTTGCCGATGTTCTGCTTCAGCAGCAGCTTATTACCACTTATGGCCAGCTCAACGGCTACATCATGCCGCTTTTGACGCTGCCCAGCTTTGCGACGATCGCCTTAAGCAACTGGCTGCTGCCTTCCTTCACCTACCAGGCCAGCCGGCACCGCATGGATCACGCCCGCCGGCAGTTCTTCCAGATCGGCTTATGCTGCTTATTCATCGGCTGCGCGAGCGGACTGACGTTATTCTGCTTTGCCGAACCGATTTGTCAGCTGCTTTACCACCAGACTCAGATGGTTACGCTTCTGCGTTCGCTGACTCTGCCGTTTATCCTGTATTCGATTCAGCCCTGCCTCAGCAGTGTGCTGCATGCTTTAGGCCGCAGTCAGAAAGCGATGATCGACACGACCTGCGGCTGTCTGACGCGCTTAGCCTGCGTCAGCTTTCTGACGATTCCCTTAGGCACCCAGGCCGTCGGCATTGCCTTAGTCAGCGGCATGCTCGTGACGACCGTGCTGCATCTGGGCCGGGTTCTGCGTTGTCTTTTTCAGGACGAAAAAGCCGTTCTTCTGCCACAGGCATAAGAAGACCTCTGAAGGATCCGTTACCCCTTCGGTCTCTAGCTGTTCGCGCAGCCAGGCTTCATCCTTGCCGATGGCTTTCAGCACCTGCTTCTGCACGATGCCGTCGGAAATCAGCGGATCTTTCCACTTCAGCTTGCTGGAATCTTTTTTCAGAATCGTCAGCGTACCGCTGTTTTCCAGGATCGCAAACTGAACTTCCTCGGGAGTGGAAACGTCCTTATCTCGCAGCTGATACATTAAATCATCAATCGTATAACGCTGCTTCTTCATCTCCATCTGGTCGATCATGCCGTTATAGATGATTAAGCTCGGTTTGCCTTCAAAAAAATCACGCCATTTTTTCTTTTTCAGACAGGCCCAGGCAATGATGATCTGCAGCACTGTCAGCGTCAGAATGGCAATCAGCGCCTTCCAAATACTCTGATCCGGCTCGGAGATGGACAAGGCATACACTTCCGACATAACGAAGTAGATGACGATATCCAAAACGCTCAGCTCGCCGACTTCCCGCTTGCCCATGACCCGCAGTGAGACGATGATGATCAGATAGAAAAAAATACACTTTGAAACGAGTTCAACATATTCCACTTTGAATTCCTCCTGTTGACATAATTCAGCACAACCAGCGTAAGATGAGAGTGAGGTGACATCATGAAACACTTGCTTGACCCCTATCTCAGACTGGCCGCCGTCTTCCTTGGCGGTTCCCTATTAGTTTCGTTCTTCTTCAGTGTTTTATACTATTTTAACTGGATGGGAACACCGATTTATCAAATTGGCTGTCTTTTATGCGGCGTTCTGCTGTATGCCGTGTGCGGAATCCTATTTGCCCAAAAGGCCAAACGCAAGGTGCTTCTGCAGGCGCTGGCACTGGTGCTAGTCTTAGTGATTCTGGGTGTATTGCTGATGGAACAGAAGAGCTGGACCGCGCTTGGATCGCTGGCGGCAAAAGCGATCTGCTTTCTGGCCGGCTGCCTTGTCATAATCGGCAAACATAATTAAGCCCAGCCTTGAATATGCGGTAAAACCATTTCCTGATCGGCCTTCCACTCACCCCCATTTCCAAAAAATAACCCTGAGGCTGATTTTCAGGGTTTTCTCATGGGAATAACGCTGCGGCTACTAAAAAAAGGAAACATCGTTTGACCTTTCCTTTTTCTCATTCGCTTTGATGGATGATGGCAGCCCTATTCGTCGCTGATCATCATGTTTAAAATGACCTGATCGGTAATCCGCATGCCGTCCCTACTCAGTTTGCCGACTGCGTCAATCGTCTGTTCAATGTCATGCTTGATGATTCCTGTGTCTTCTTCAAAGGCGATGTTATTCAGCGCCATCTGATGCGCGATCACCCCGCAGCTCAGTGCTGAGGCGATCTTGCTGGCACACGAGGGCTTGGCGCCGTCGCAGATCATCCCGGAGATCGTTCCGGCCAAATTGGTAATTGTCATTTCGATCTGCCGCAGATTGCCCCCGGCCAGCCACGTGATCGCACTGAAAGCGCCACACGCCGCGCTGACAGCTCCGCAATAGGCAGATAAACGCCCGATGCCGGTCTTGAGATGGACGGTGATCAGATTGCTTAAGGCCAGCGCCTGAAACATTCTTTCCTCACTGACGCCTTTTTCCCGGGCATAAACAACGACCGGCACCGAACAGGTCATGCCCTGATTGCCGCTGCCGGAATTGACGACGACCGGCAGATTGCAGCCGCTCATCCGCGCGTCAGAGCCGCTGGCGGCATAGGCGATCACTTTGGTAAACAGATCGTTGGGATTGTTCTGCATCATGATGCGGCCGACCTGCGAACCAAACGGATTCTTCAAGCCTTCCTCAGCAATCGCCATGTTGCATTCCACCTGTTTTTTTAACAGCGGAAGGATGTCTGTGAGATCTTCCGTTTCCACATAATGGACAATCGATTCCACGCTTAACTTACTGCGGTCAATCGTGCTTGAAGGCTGATTGGAACAGTCGTCCTTGTCCAGCAGCACCTCACCGTTTTTTATAATTTTCGTAATGTTGGTATGCTCGCGCTGGATCTGCAGCTGCACACAGTTGTCTGCTTGTTCTAAAATTGCCCAGATCTGCAAGTTTTCTTCACCCTCGATCAGCTCCACCCGGCACAGATCGCTGTGCAGCAGCTCTTTTACCCGGGCGACATCCTGCGCCGTACTGCCGGCGATGACCTGCAGCCCCTTTGATGCGTCCCCGCAGACAACGCCCATTAACGCTGCCGTTTTGATGCCCTTGAGGTTAACCGTGTTGGGAACGACAACTCCCTTTACATTTTTGACGATGTTGCCGGAACAGCGCACCGTCATTTTTTCCGGAAAGGCTTGCAGCACTTCCTTCGCCTTCGCGCAGGCGTAGGCAATCGCAATCGGCTCCGTACAGCCCAGCGCTGGAATCAATTCTTCTTTTAATATCGGATAAACAAGCTCTTTAATACATTCAGGCATGGATAATTCCTCCTAATTTCACGCTTTCTTTTGCCGTGTCCGTCTTGGTCCTGTTCAGGCTCACTGATCCTCGCTGAAATTCAGGATTTCCATGACGTTTTTCTTTAATTTCATTATAGCGTGTTCACGCCGGAAATTCATCCAGAAATTCCAGATCTCCATCATTTTATCCGCCGCCTTTCCAAGGGATGCCGCAGCGTTCTTTCCGCCGAAAGAGCAACAAAAAAGCCGGACTGCAGATCCGGCCGCGCGGCTTTTCTAAGTTGGAATTTAGGCTTGATTCTGAATTTGTTCCCGCGCCTTCTGGATATCCTTTTCAATCAGCCTGCGCATTGTTTCCGGCACATCCTCCGCCGCGGTTTTGTTTAAGGCTTCAAGGATAGACTGTTTTAAACCTGGCTGAACTGCCGCCATCCTTGGCAGAGCCTGAATGCATTGACGGCGGGTGATCGGTTTGACATCGTGAAGCAGACCTAAACAGGCGGGCAGTGCCTGAACTGCTTTTTCTTCGCTCACCCAGCCCAAGTTGGCGGCGATCAAAAGCAGCCCGCGGGTCCGGATATACGATTGTTCACTTCCAAGCAGCTGCAGGAAGTATTCAAAATAGAGGGATGCATCCGCACTCACTTCGCTGATTTTCAACAGTTCCTTCAGCGCCGAATAGGCAAGCGAATGATCCTGGTTTGTCAGAAGGGCGATATTGGCTTTGATCGAATCCATGGGATCACCTCTTCCTTATTAGTACACCGGACGTTCAGCGTTGTCAACTGAATATAAACCGCAGCGGATGCTGAAACGCAGACGATTTTCAGATTTATTCGTTCAGCAGCGGTTCGATGTGATCGCGAATAAAATCAATCCGGTCTTTGACTCGTGGTACAAAGGTAGAAGCAATCGCAACGACGCAGTTTTTCTGCGGATTGACATACAAGGCGTTGCCGCCGTCGCCCAGCGCTGCGAAAGCGTGTTCGTGTTCGTTGATAACCCACCACAAATAACCGTAGTCCAACCCCATCTTTTCCCATCGGATCTGTTTGCGGGTACTTTCTTTCAATTCCGCTGCCGGGATAAGCGTCCGCCCTTGAAACTGACCGTCATTTAAGCAGCATTGACCAATCGCGGCCATTTCCCGCGGCGTCAGCGTCAATCCCCAGCCGGCGGTATTGACCCCCTTAGGCCCCATGGCCCAGCCGCTCAGCGTCGTCGTCTGATTGAACGCCATCTGTTCTTCTTTAGTCGCAAACGTCAAACTCTTTTCAACTCGGATGCCTAACGGCTGAAATAAATTCTCCTGCGCATAATCCAGTACCGACCGACCCGTGGCCCGAGTTAAAATTCCTGTCAGAATATCCGGACCGATGATCGGCGCGTAGCGGAATTCACCCAGCTGTCCCAAACCACCGATCTGATTCAATGAAAAGCTGACCCAGTCATCGCTGGTAAAATATCGGGTATAGGGATTAAAGCGAAACCGATAAGGAACAGACATCGTCAGACAATGCCGAAGCGTCACCTGCTTAAGCAGCTCATGGCCTTTGCGGATCGGATACTCAGGGAAGTAATCGAGGATTTTCTGATCCACGCTTTGAATTTCACGGCGGTCAAGCGCAATCGAGATCAACAAGGAAACAATGCTTTTGGTGATGGAAAAGATGTGAAACCGATTCTCGGATGTAAAGCTGTGATAGTATTCCTCAATTTGACATTGACCGTTTTGCAGGACTACCATTCCAGCAATATTGGGATATTCGTTTCTGACAAGTTCATTCAAAGCCTTCATTTTCTGGGAATCCATCGTTCTCTCCTCTTTTCATTTTGTTTTTCGTGACTGGGTAATAGACTTCGGTAATCAAGGTTTCCGGATGGTCTTGGGGATCGGATAAATAAACTTCAAACAACGGACCTGAGCTGTGATAACCCTGAACCTGGGCCGTATGGATCAACCGGGCATACACTGCCGCAAAATCCGCCTGAATACCGCTGACAACTGTCTTTAGGCAAAGTCCGGGCTGAAAAAGCCGGGTTTCAGGAGTTGTTTCCGCTACCGGAACCGCAAACTCTGTATCCAGACCTTCATCTGAAAACTGCGCGTCGTGAAATAGGACCATCGGTGCCCAGCTCATCGTTAAGGACCCTGCTTGAAGCTTTTCCAGCAATGTCCCAAAGCACTGTTTATAGGCTTGGGGAAAGGCTTGTTCCTGAACCATCAGCCGCCAGGATAAAAGCTCGCTGTCGGCAACTTCCGTCAGCTGAACCGGAATTTCATCGTCATTGGCAAACAGGGAATGGCCGTCATGGAGATTTTGAATATCCCTGTCTAACTGCTGCAGCTGCTGCGTGAGCTGTTCCGCCTGCCGCCGCAGCTCCTGTTTTTTCTCGGTCAGTGCCGCGGTTAGATCCTCCGGCTTACCGCTTAACGTGACAACGAGCAGCTTAATTTCTTCCAGCGTGAAGCTGTATGCCTTGAGATGATTGATCAGCCGCATCGTTTCAAGCTGATCGGCAGCGTAAAAACGATACCCTGTCATCGGATTTACGAGTCTGGGCTGAAGCAAACCGATGGCTTCATAATAGCGCAGGGTTTTCGGTGATACGCGGCAGATTTTAGAAAATTCGCCGATCGTCAACATCACTTTTCCTCCTTTCAAGATCTCTGAATTCAGGATACACCTTGTCCTTAGGGCAAAGTCAAGGCGCTGAAACAGGAAATTATAACAAAAAGCAGCGCCTAAAAATCAGCGCTGCGGATGAGCTTGGGTTGCTTGTTCTATTCTCAATAGAACGATGAAAGTCTAACGCTTGTCAATCAGGCCTCTTCAGCTAGATATTTGCCTGTCAGATAGCCAAAGGTCAGACAGGTTGCACCCAGATTATGGCCAGGGAAATGCGTGGAATAACAGTTGCAGTACATATCGCCGACCATCGAGCCGACGCAGTATAAGCCTTCGATCACTTCATTTTCGGCATTCATGACCTGCATGTGATCGTTGCAGCGGATTCCTCCTACCGTGGATAAAAACCATGGTGTGCATTGGATGCCGTAGAAAGGTCCGGTTTTGATCGGCAGCAGCAGTTCCTTCCGTTTGTAGAATTCTTCGTCTACGCCCTGCTCGCAATATCCGTTATAGCGTTCGATTGTCGCAAGCGTGGTTTCTTTCGGCAGTCCCAGCTTCTCCACCAGTTCCTCCAGCGTGTCGGCTTTGACCATTTTCACGTCAATGGAACCGGATCCGTTCATTTCAATCGTTCCGGAGCTGGCAACGATTTCATCCCAATACTCGATAACTTCCTGTTCATTTTCAAAAACCTTCGGCCCGTCGACATAACGATGGTTCTGCCACTGCGGTTCAGAGGCATAGGCACGATCCCAAATCGCATAGGCATGATGTCCCTTTTCATGCATCAAGGATAATCCGCCGTGGGAGATTACGTTGTCCTCGTTGGTGTAGCGGACACCGTCGCTGTTGACCATCAGACCCTGGAAAGCCCGAACCTGACGGGTGATGCTGCGCCATTGGAAACAGAAAATCATCGGCGTCGGCGTTTCACTCTTATCCACGGCGGCCCCTGCCCAATAACTCATTTTATGTCCGGAGCCTTCCCAGATTCCACCCCGTCCAGCCTGCAGCGCCCACGGAATATATTTTTCCAGCATTTCTGCATCCGCACCAAAATCTCCAGTCGCCATGACAACGCCTTTGCGTGCGATATACTTCACGTATTCATTGTCCGCATTGGTGCAGATCACGCCGATGACCCTTCCCTTTTCTTTGACCAGCTGCTTTGCGGCGTTTTCATAGCGCATATCCACGCCGTCCTGAGCGCAGTAGGCGGCCATGTTGTCGCAGACGTCCTGCTGCGGGTTATCATCCGGTCCTTTGCCATTGGGTCCGCCTAAAAATTCATGCGTTCCCGGGAATTCTCCGTTGACATCTTCCGGATCCGAATACCAGTGCTCCATAACCGGCGTCAGATCATGTCCTCCGACCTGGCTCGCTGAGGTCATGTGATCGATCAGCCAGTCCATCGCCTCACCGCTGCGCTTGGCGTGCAGCATCCACTTGCTGCCGTCAATACGGTATGAATGGTAGCCCATCATGCGCTTATAAATTTTGCTGATTTCTTCCTCGCTCAGCGCATATCCCTTTTCCCGGGTCAGCTTGGAATTGATCGCGAAAATAGAACCGCCGCGGCCGATGACCTGACGCATCCGTTCAATCAGAACAACCTCAGCTCCGGCTTCACGGGCAGACAGGGCACAGCACAACCCGCTGAATCCCCCGCCGACAACAACGATATCACTTTCTACTGTCGCTTTAATCTGATCATCCGGGATCGGATCCGGCGCCGTTTCCCAGGCAAACTGCGTCGTTGGGGCTATGGCCTCAGGACAAGGCGAAGCGGACGGCGCGGTCTGATTTTCACATCCGGTCAAAAGTCCAGCGGCGGCAAAGCCGACAGCGCTGGCAGCGGCTCCCTTCAGGAAATCCCGGCGTGAAATTCCGCTGGTTATTTTGTGGTTTTGATTCATGACTTCATTTCCTCCTCTTGTGCCTCCATTATCACAAGACTTTTCGGATTCGCCAATCATCTCTTATTTGATCTTTTTTCAACCAAAAGTTTCTACTGTGTTTTTATTTTCACAATATATGCTATAATATGCACAAACGAAAACAGGCGGAAATGATCAAGCGGGGGATTAAATTATGGACTTTCGGACTTTGAGCTATTTTGTTGAAGTGTGCCGGCAGGCTTCTTTCGCTAAAGCGGCTAAGGCTGCCTATATTTCACCGCAGGGTCTGCACAAAGCCATCCGGCTCTTGGAACAGGAATTAAAAACACCGCTGTTTGTCAAAACGGACAGTGGCCGTCAGCTGACGCCGGCGGGTGAATGTTTATATGAATTTGCCGTGCGGACGCTGGAAGAGTATAACGATACGTTGGAAAAACTGGAAGATCTCACCCGACCAAAAACCAATCAGCTGCGGATCGGCTTTTCCTATGGTACAATCGGTTCCCTGGGCATTAATACCCTTGTGGAATTCCGGCAGCACCATCCGCACATCGAGATTCTTCATGAGGACTTGCCGGATCTGCGCTGTGAACAGAAGCTGCTTGAAAAACAGCTGGATCTCGCCGTCACCGTAGCGCCTTTTGATCAGGCTCATTTTCATACCCAGCCCCTGTTCAGAGAACCGTTTCATTTCTGGATTAACCGCCAAAATCCCTTATCGACTAAAGCCCGGATCACATTCCACGATCTGCGGGATCAAAGACTCATGATGGTGGGCAAGGAATTCAAATCTTATAAATTTTTGATTCAGGGCTGCCGCCGCTTGGGATTTCGTCCCAATGTCGTGCTGACGACTTCCGAAATGGAGCTGCTCAGACAGTTTGTCTGCGATAATCACGGGATTGCGCTGACCGTAGAACATGAAACCCGGCTGCCGGCCTCGGAAGTTTTTACCAGCGTTCCCTTTGCCGATCAGGTTTGGAGTTACGGCGTTTCATGGTTAAAAAATCATAAGCTGACCGAAGCGGAAAAAACGCTGATCGGTTATTTTCAGACCTGCGCTCAGGCTCTTGAACCGACTGCGCTTCCTTCTTCGATCTCTCGCTGACTCCATCCGGACTTCAAGTCCGGTTTTTATTATCCTCTGCTACATTGGATCATCGTAAACTGGATGCTGAAATGCACCTTTCCAGTTTATTCCAGAATCTGCCGGATCATGTTGGGGTTATTCAGAAACCGACGATATAAATTAACAGTCTGCGACTGATCATAACTCACCGCTGCCAACTCGTCATCCTGAATTTCCAAGATCTCGGCATGCGGACAGGCCAGCAGGATCGGCGAATGCGTAGCGATGACCAGCTGGGAATCTTCCTGAATCAGATCATTCATAATCGCCAGCATTGCAAATTGTCCGGTCGGTGAGAGCGCCGATTCCGGTTCGTCGAAAATATAAAAGCCGCGTCCGAACAGCCGGCTGCGCAGCAAGGTCAGATAGCTTTCGCCATGGGACATTTTATGCAATGAAACCCCGCCGTAGCTGTTGAGCATGCGGCTGTCCTCAGCGGCGATGTTTTCTATTTCAGAGGCCACATTGTAAAAGCTTTCCGCCCGGAAGAAAAAACCATCCCGGCAATGCCGGACGCTTTTGACCAGCGTCAGCGCTTCATACAGAGAGGAATGTGTTTCCCGGGTGGCAAATTGAAAGTTGCGCGTTCCCCCTTCGGGATTGAAGCCCATGCCGACTGCAATCGCCTCGATCAACGTTGACTTTCCCGTGCCGTTATCCCCAGTGATAAACGTTACAGGCCGATGAAGCGTCAGGGCCTGAAAGTGTTTGAAAAGCGGAATAGTGAAGGGATATCCTGCACGTTTTTCCTCCGCGTCTTCATGAAGACGGATCTGGCGCAGATATAATTCATGTTCTTCCAACATTTTCAGCTCACCTCTTATCTTTATTGTAACAGACCCTTGGCAAAAGAGAAGTTAAAAATAAAGACAGTCTGCTGGCCAACCGGATTGTTTCAGGCTGCGGGCATATAAACGGCGCTTTAAACTGGAGATGCGAACAGAAGCCGGATATGAATTGACGGCAGCCCTTGACAAAACATAATGTTCGTTTTATTATTAAATCAGTTTTAAAAAGTGTTTTAAATTTAAAGGAGGCGTTCTTATGGCTGATGCCGCAACGCTTAAACAGCTCAATCTGCAGAAAATTCGCAATGCTTTTCTGGAGGGCGAGCCTTTCAGTAAAACTGAACTGGCCGAAAAAACCGGCTTAAGTTTTCCGACAGTTGGCAAAATCATTGACGAGATGGTCAATTCACATCAGCTGCAGATTGTCGGCATGCGGAATTCCTCCGGAGGCCGCTGCAGCCGGATTTATCAATACAATCCCGATTTTCGCAATGCGATCGCCCTGATACTGGAAGGACCGCGGTTGGATTGGTTTGTTCTGGACAGTCTGGGTATGACAAAAAACCAGGGAAGAATTGAAATCGAATCGGATTCAGATCTGTTTGATACCCTGGCCGGTCTGCTTCTGCAGGCCCGCCGTCAGGAACCTTCGCTGTGCGGCTTCTGTTTAGGCATCGCCGCCAACACCAATGGTGAAACCGTCCAGCAGAGCTTTGAATATCCGCAGCTGAAGGGTATCAACCTGTTAAAAGAGCTGGAGTGTGTCAGCGGCTTAAAGGGTTCTTTGGGCAACGATATGTGGATTTCAGCGGAAGGCTGCTGGCAGCGCTGCCGGATGAATGATCAGACGACGCTGATCAGTTTCTATTTGGGCAGCTGCGGCTTCGGGTCGAGCTTTGTCATCGGCGGAAAAACGCTCAAGGGCGCTCATCAGGTCGCCGGTGAAATTGAGCTGCTGCCCTGGATCCGCAAGGAAGGCTTGAATATGAACACTTGGCCGGAAACTTTGCCGAAGGCGATCCTGCACTGCATTCTGACCTATGCGATTATTACCGATCCGGATTTCATTCAGCTGTATAGGCATCCGTTTTTTATCCAGCATTTCGATGAAATTCAGACCCAGTTAAACACCTGTTTTACCGGTGTCCAGCCGCCGGTCTTACTGCTTTCTGATGATTTCCGGGCGGATTATGAAATCGGCCTGAGCCGCCGAGCCATGCAGCTGATGAATGCTATGGAGAGTTCGTTATGAAAGCCTACACCCATCTGGTCTTTGATATTGACGGCACGCTGCTGAATACGGAAATGGCGGTGCTGCATTCGCTGCAATGGGCCTTGCAGCAGCATGGAATCGTGCAGTCAGTGGAGCAGCTTCGGTTTGCCCTGGGCATTCCCGGCAAGGATGCGCTGATCCGCTTTCAGCTGAATAACCCAGATCAAGTGCTGCGGGAATGGGACGCGAAATTTACGGAGTTTCTGCAGGAAATCACGATTTTTGAAGGAGTTGTTCCGCTGCTGCAAGCCCTGCGTGCTCGCGGCATTCATCTTGGCGTCGTTACGTCCAAAACGCAGGTTGAGCTGGCCCAGGATTTCGACGCGATGGGACTGACTGACTATTTCGATATCATCGTCACAGCGGACGATACCGTTCAACATAAGCCGGACGCTGAACCCATGCTGAATTATTTAAAACGCAGCGGCGCAAAGGCTGCGGAAACGATTTATATCGGCGACGCGGATTACGATCTGCAGTGTGCGCTGCGGGCAGGCTGCGACTGCGCGCTGGCTCAATGGGGACGGACAGATCTGCCGGCCACCGCCCCAACCTGGATCCTGCATCAGGTCAGCGATGTTTGGAAACTGCCCGGTTTAAAGTCCGGCGATGCTGATCGATAAAATTACTTATTCCGAAACAGAGGGCGAATCCGACTGAATCCATAAGCAGTCCTCCCAATTCGTCCGTCTGTTCGCAAAAAGTCCCGGGAAGCTTACCCCAGGACTTTTTTATGATCTCAAATTCTCTGCCTAAACCATCCATACATGATTCGCCTTCCTGATGTTAAGTGATCCGGCCGTCATTTTGGTCTTCACCTCCGTATTTTTCATAATTCCAAATCTTCGAGCAATCCTTTAACCTTTAGCTGGAATATTTTACATCCGTGATAATCTTTATCGTTTATGTTTTTTATTTTCCCAGATCCTATTTTCCTTCAAACGCCCTGCAGCAAGCAAGATGATGGCTGCCACGGTGTAAGCCGCTACCTCTTTGATTTTGTGTTCTGCAAGCAAAGCACCAGCATTAAACAGCGGAACTCCGCTAAGATAACCGCACCACGCAATTCCCAGTTTTGTTAAAAGAAGCGGCAGCACGACGACCAGAATACAGATTAGAAGTGTGTCAATCCGATGCTGGATTTTTTGGGAAAGTGTCAGTACAAGCGAGGTTGCCACCCCGCACGCAAGCAGTTTTAAAGCAGCCATGGCTGCCAAAAATTCCCCGATGCTCAAAAAAGCTGGAAACTGCGCATAGACGGACAGACTGTTCAAAGGCGCATCCCAATGCGGCAGACCGTAGCCTTTGGCAGTGATGATGATCTCCGGCAGTATTCCGCACAGCAGGATGAACAACGTCAATCCCATCGCGATGCGCTGTTTTATCTTGCGCAGATGTCCTCGTCCAAAAGGCGTTGTTCGGATCAGCTTATCCATGTCGTTGACGTAGTCCGTTGGAAAAATACTATACTCGCAAGCGATCAGCAGCAGATAGATCATCAGCATTTCACCGCTGTAATCCTTTTTCAGCAAGGTAAGATATCCCGTATCGTAAACAAGCCAGCCGTCATTTTGACGCACCCGCGCTTGATATTCCAAAACCCGGTCAAACGCCGGCTTTTTACTTAGTCCGCGCGTCAACGCTCTGCGTTCATCCTCCGCTTGGGTTTCGCTGATTTCTCCGGCCGCCGCTTGTTCTTGCAAAAGATCCCATTGATTCTGAAGCTTTTCAAAGCGCTGACTTTCCGTTTGAATCAAAGCTGCTTGTTCCTCCGCAAGCGGACCGCTGAGCTGCATCATATAGCTCCGGTATACCATTTCATCAGGTGTCAGATACACTTGTGAATCGAGCCGGCGGCAAAAAATTAAAACAGCCGCCGCGAGAACAACAATCGCTTTGTTCATCCATAAGAGCTTAAACAACTCATGCCGCGTTACACTTTTTACAGATCTGTTTCTTTGCCGGCAAAGGCGATCCGGTTTTGGAAGATCCCAGCTCAGCAAATCCGTATCCCCGCTTTTGGCAAAGACACAGCCGTTGAACACCGAAAGCACACATACCATTAGAAGCACCGCACTCAGACCGGCGTCAAACAACGAAACCGGCCAGCCCCAAAAATTGAGATTCAAGTAAAGGCCGAGAAGATCCTGGGCGCGGAACAACCCAAAGAAATTGAGATATTTCAGAATCGCAGCCTGACTGCTGAGCGGGATGCCGGCATAAAGTGCGAAACTGACCGCAAGCATACCGGCGCAAATCAAAAACGCCGTCGTACTTCTGCGCGTCTGAATCGAAATGAACATCACCAGCAGACCGATTAAAAAACAGACCAGCGCTTTGATCGCCGCAAAGCTTATCAGAAACTCACCGACTGAGAAACGCAGCGTGCTGCCCATATACTTCCCGATGGATTGCAAACTCCGGGAAAGATCGCCTAACCCCGCCGTCCTATGATAAAACAACAGATTGGAACCATATAAAAGCAGTACAACGCTCATGGAACAGACAGCCAGTACGATGATTTTTGCACCCATCGTCGGAATTTGCCCAAGCGGGGTTGATTTTACAAGCGGAAACAGCCCTTTATTTTTTTCATCATAGATCGTCAAAAACGCGAAGAAGAAGAGAAAAACAAAGACCAGACAGTCTGTTGTTATCGCGGAAGCCGCCGCCTCCACACCATAAGAAAGATCGTAAGTGATCACGATATCGGTTAAGCCGGCATAGTCAGCGGCTGTTTTTTGAATGCTGCGGCTGGAAAACCCGCCGCCCACCTGCGGGCTGAAAATGGACATACCTGCCAGGGTATCGCTGCGCTGCTGAATCTTCGATAAGAATTCAGGATAATCGGCTAGCGCTGTCACTTCGATATAAATTTGTTCAGCGAACGCGGCTTCCTGTTTAATATTGGCAGTATAAAGCAGGGCTTCCTGATTTTCCCAAAGTGATAAAGCCTGCGCATACTCTGCGGGATTTTGATTTTTAAGCTGTTCCGTCAGACGGTTCCCTTGTTCATTCCACCCCGCTTCGAGTCCTTTGATCCGTTCGACTTGCCGAACACTCTGAACATTGCGATAATACTGTCGCACAAAATCTGGACGCTCTGCATTAGGCAGCGCTGTCAACTCTTTTTGCAGCATCCGGTAGGCCTGCAGCGGCGGATGTTCGCCGCTTGGCCGCTCCGCTGCCCACAAAGCGAACAGGTTGAATGCCAGCAGTGAAATCAAAATAAAGTAAAATCCGTTCCGCCCCAGTACTTTTTGGAATTCACCTTGGATAAGTCTGCCCATCGGTCTCATCCTCTCCAAAAAGCTGCAAATAGACGTCCTCCATCGTACCGGTCGGAGCGAACCTTGCGATCAAGTCCGCCGGATCCCCCTGGGCCACAATCCGGCCTTTTTTCAGCAAAATCATTTCTTTGGCAATCCCTTCAACATCGGAAACAACGTGGGTCGCGATCAGCACGACTTTCTGCTTTCCTTCTTGCGCCAGCAATTCACGCACACGGATGCGTTCCTTCGGATCAAGTCCCGCGGTAGGCTCATCCATGACGAGCAGTTCCGGGGCTCCCAACAAAGCCTGGGCGATCAGAATCCGCTGCTTCATGCCGCCGGAATACGTCGACAGCTTTTTATCGAGTTTTGCAGTTAGGTTAACGGCCGCGGCGGTCCGTTCAATTTCAGCATGGGCTCGGCTTGGGGGTATTTCCTTCAGAGCCGCCATGTAGCTTAAAAAACGCCGGCCAGTAAACACATCGTACAAACCCTGCTGCTGAGGTGCATAGCCCAATATCCGTCGGAAACATCGGCCCAGTTTCTCCGTGTCTTCTCCCTTCCAAAGTACCTGTCCGCTCTTTGGCTTCAGATTTCCTGTGATGATGTTCATCATCGTGGATTTTCCCGCGCCGTTGGGCCCCAGCAGGGCATAAACTCCGGGGCCTAGCGACAAGCTCACACCCTCCAGCGCCTGTGTTTTTTTATAGGCCTTTTTGATTTCCTTTAGCTTTAGCATCATTGCTTCCTGCCTATTCCGTTATTCTCAGGTATTCTGGTTTTCCCGCCAGGAAATCTTCTTTTTTGATGAGGGCAAACTCTTCACCGTCGATATAATCCTGCGTCACACCTGCCCAATCCACATATTCGTTTTCCATCCGGTAGCCGCTGATGATCAGAAAATAATCGCCCCACTGCGCCTTGACCTCAACGGGAATTCGTTCTTCAATTCCCGCCAGATAAAGATCAATGTTGTGAATGGTTTGACTGGCTGCCTCCACAGCCCTGATGGCTACGCTGCCGTTCCATTGCATGCACAAGATCAGCCCATCGCGATAAGCCAGATAATCCGGCGTTTCTGGCAAAACCACCCGCAGCTCAGAAATTTCGCCGCTTAAAATATCTAACGCAGTCAGCGTGCTTTCACCCGGCAAAACGTAATAAATCCTGCCTTCCCCTACCGTTACCGCCGAGGTTAACGCAATATCCTCGATCGGCGTCTCAGTTTGACTTTCCGGTTCATAACGGCTGAAAAGCAGACGGCCGCCCCTTGATTCGCTGAGAATTAAGTTTCCTTCATGCGCGCCGATGATTTTTTTATCCTTCAGATCCAGAACAATTTCTGCTTTTCCATTGGACAAATCAACAGCCAGCAGACAACTGCCGCTGTCGTCGCCGGAAAAGAGCATGCCTTGTCCATCCTCATCTTCAAAAGCCTGCATCGTCATGACATCAGCATAAAGCATGCCGTTTCCAAACACAAAATCCCGCAGCCAGCTCATGCCGGAATCCAATTGATAAAGCAAACGTGAATTGGTTCCGTCCAGATCACTGACAAACAAACCGGGGGCAACGGACTGTCCGTTGTCAGAGTAAGCGTTGGACAGCCGGTACAATTTCCCCGCATCGACAAACAGACCCTGCGCCCCCTCAACTGGGATATAAGAGAGGCAGGTGTCATCCTTGTGCTGACATTCAGCCTTATTGCACAGATAGACCTTTTTCTTACTATCATAGTCAATATACATCAGATTTCCATAATCACCGTCATGATTGTTTTGACTGGTATAAAAACCATCGTTCCAGCCATATTGTCCTTGCATTTCGCTGACGTGGACCAGCGATGCGGGAGTGGCTGAAACCGAGGCTGTTCCGTTGGATTGGCGGCCTTGATTCCTGCAGGCAGAAAGCGGTAAAAGCAAGCAGGCTGTAAGCAAGACAACAATTCTTTTTTTCATAAAAAACTCTCCTTATCTTGTGATAAAGAGAGTTTATCAAGCAAAAGTCAAAAACGCGTCAAACTTTGCTTTCTTTTACCTGAAATTCAAAAACAACCTTTGCGCCGCCGGCCTCAGCATTGCCAACCGTCAGTGTTCCGGCATGTTTCTTACAAAGAATCCGGCAGATTGAAAGGCCGACCCCAAGATGCTCGCTTCCAGCTTCTTTATAGAACGGCGTACAGGCTAACCGCAGGGCTTCTTCGCTGAACCCGGCGCCGTCATCGTGAACAGTGATCCGCAGCATCATGCCAATCAGCACAATATCCATCGCTACCTCATTTTGTGCATAGCGCAGAGCGTTGGATACCGTATTTTCAAGAATTCTGAAAAACAGCTGTCGATCCAAATAAAGCTTTTCCTCGTCGGAAACCTCGGCAGTCAGGACAAACTTTTTCCCTTCGCTTTTTGCAAGCACCGTGAAATTCTCCCGAATCTCGCTAAGCAAACAGCCGGCCTTGTGTTCCGCTTTGTCCGGCCGCAGATCATCCAGGCTTTGGATATCCCGGACACAGTTAACATAACGTTCCAGCCGGGTTGCTGAGGCGGACAGATTGTCCAGAATCGAGGACAGCTTCGCTTCATCGACTCTGCCGTTTTTAAGATTGCGCTGCAAGTATTCCGTATAGCCTTCAATGATCGTAATGGGTGTGCGCAGATCATGGGCAACCGAGGCGTTGAGCTGCCGGCGTTCCTCCATCACCGCCCATACGGCGCGCTGGCTTTCCAACAGCTCGGCACGCATTTTTTCAAAGGAGAGGCACAGCTGTCCCAATTCATCCGGCTGACGGCAGGTCATCGCAAAATCCAGATCCTTATCCGCGATCTTCTGCGCTCCTTCCGTCAAGACGGCAAGCGGTCCCGCCAATCTTTTTTGATAGAAGATTCGGGAACATAACAGAATTCCCGCAATGGCATAAAGCAGCGGCATCAGGATGGTGCAAACCGACATAGCGTCATAGAGCAGTCTTCGTTTCGGGCTTAAAAAGCCAGGGGAAGCCAGCGGTTCAATTGCATAATCGGTAATCACTGGATTGTATCGCTGCCAAGCCTCGCCGTCGTTGGCGACATAGAAAGCCGGGACTTCAAATTTTTCAGCGTTGGCGCGCATCCGCAGCGAAGATTCCAGCATTCTGCCTTGTTCTTCCGTATAGATATGAAGCATCACCTCATCCGTGATGGGCACTAGCCAGTTTTTCACAGCGGTACAGAGCGCGATGGTCGTTAATGAGGCTGCCGCCACAAGCAGCGTCATGAAAAACACCGCTCTGGAGAATGCGCCTGAAAGCGTTTCCTGTTTCAAGCTTTCTTTCAGCTTTCCCATTTATAACCGACTCCCCATACCGTTTCTATCCGATGCCGGCCGGTCGCTGCAAAGAGCTTGTGACGGATTTTCCGCACATACTCCTTGATCACCTCGCTGCTGCCGCCGGCATCCAATCCCCAAATTCTTTCATAGAGCTGTTCCTTCTCGAAAACCTGGCCTGGATGTCGTGATAAATAAGCCAAGATGTCAAACTCCCGTTTGGAAAATGGAATTTCTCGATCCTCAAAACAGACCGTTCGGCTTTCATAACCAATGACTAGGCCCTCCTGAAAACGGATAACGGAAGACATGGCCTGACGAGTCTGCCGTCGAAGATGAGCCTCGACCCGGGCAAACAACTCCGCCAGACTGAACGGCTTCGTAATATAATCGTCTGCGCCGGCCTGAAAACCATCGATCTTGTCCTGTTCCGTGATCTTCGCGGTGAGAAATAAAATCGGACACGCGATATACTTCCGGATTTCCCGGCACAGCGTCAGCCCATCCACTCCCGGCATGTTGATATCAAGCAGGATGATGTCCGGCTTCTGGCTTAACGCCGCAATCGCAGCAGCATAGCCCTCAGCGGTAGCAACCTGATAATTTTCTGCTTCAAAGTAATCGCGAAGCAAATCCCGCATCATCGTTTCGTCATCGACGACCAATATTTTATTGTTCATGACATTCTCATTTCTTTTTTTTCAGTATAGACGGCAAAGGTCAAAAAAGTGTCAAAATCTCTACTTTAAAAGTGGTTTTCTTTAGATTTATATAGTTTGTTTCAGACCTTTGCTTTCCACCGTCTTCCGTCCTGCTCCCTTAATGTGCAGCCTGCTTTTGCCACCATGTGCGGACAATCTCAACGGCGTTGGTCGCCGCCCCTTTGCGCAGCTGATCACCGCAGCACCACAATGCGATGCCCTTCTCATGGGTGCAGTCGCGCCGCAGCCGGCCGACTTCGACCTGATTCTGATCGGTGCAGGCCAGCGGTGTAGGATACGGCTGTTCATTGAGCCTGACTCCTTCCGCTTCCGCAATGGCTTTGCGGGCTTCCTCCAGATTCACGGCCCGTTCAGTTTCCAACGTAATCGACTCTGAATGACAGCGCAGCACCGGCACGCGCACGCAGGTGCAGCTGATCTTCAACGCCGGATCATGGAGGATTTTGCGGCCTTCGTCCTGCAGCTTCCTTTCCTCCGCGCTATATCCCTGTTCATCAAAACCGCCGATCTGCGGAATGAGGTTGTACGCAATCTGGACCGGAAATGCTTCTGCCGATACGGCCTGGCCCGCTTCCAGCTGAGCAATCTGCCGCTTGAGTTCTGCCAGACCCGCAGCCCCGGCGCCGGATACCGCCTGATAGGTCGACACGATCATCCGTGTGATCCGGGACAGCCGGTAAATGGGCGCCACCGCCATCAGCGCGATAATCGTCGCGCAGTTGGGATTGGCGATGATTCCCTGATGCTTGAATATATCCTCAGCATTGATCTGCGGAATCACTAACGGTACGCCGGGGTCCAGCCGGAAAGCGCTGCTGTTGTCAACAAACACCGCGCCGGCTTTCACAATCCAAGGCGCCCAGCGTTTTGCCAGTTCGTTTTCAACCGCGCCCAGCACAACATCCATTCCCTCAAAGCTTGTTTCCGTTACCGCTTCAAGGGTCAGCGGCTGCCCTTTAAACAACAGCGTCTGACCGGCGCTGCGCGGACTGGCCAACAGCCGGACTTCACCGATTTCCCAATCCGTTTGTTCTTCCAAGACCTGAAGCATTGTGCGGCCAACCGCACCCGTGGCTCCCAAGATCGCTATTCGACATGCTTTCATTCCTGCTTCCTCCCTTTTTTCGGCGCAAACGCCGCATACAGAACCTGAATCGCCCGGTCAAAGTCTTCATTTTCCACCCCGACGATGATGTTGATTTCATCCGAACCCTGCGCAATCATCCGAATGTTGATCTGATGAGCGCCCAGCGTTTGAAACAGCTGACCGGAAATTCCGCACTGCAGCGCCATGTTGCGTCCCACAACCGCAATCAGGCTGAGATTGCTTACAACCTTGATATCGTCGCATTCGCATCCCTGCTTCAGCTGGGCCGCGATTTCATACAAGCTGTCAGCCACTGCCGCACTGGAAACAACGATGGAGAAATTATCAATCCCCGAAGGAACATGCTCGACGCTGATCCGATACTTCTCCAGCACTTCCAGCGCCCGCTTCAGCAAGCCGACTTCATTGGACGCATTGTGCCGGTACATCGTGATGACGGTGAAGTCTTTTTTCCCGGCAATGCCGGTGACGAAGCGGGAACGATCCTCCTGTTGTGGATCGACATGATCGACAATCTGCGTGCCGGGATTTTCCGGCTGATTCGTATTGCGGATCACGATTGGAATATTCGCGTCCTTTACCGGATAGATCGCATCCTCATGCAGCACATTGGCTCCCATATAGGATAATTCGCGAAGTTCACTGTAGGTAATTCGCTCAATCTGAACCGGATGTTCGATAATCCGCGGATCCGCCATCAGAATTCCGCTGACATCCGTCCAGTTTTCATACAGCCGAGCAGACAGCGCTGAGGCTAAAAGACTGCCGGTGATATCCGAACCGCCGCGGGCCATGACCTTGATTTTGCCATTGGGCAAAGCCCCATAAAAGCCGGGAATGACAAATTTTTCCGTTTGCTGGATCTGCGCCCGGATCAGCTGACGGGTGAGGTTGTGATCAATCTTGCCGTCATAGCCAAACCGGATCACCTCGGCCGCATCGACAAACGGCCAGCCCAAATAGGCAGCCATCAGCTTGGACGTCAGCCATTCCCCGCGCGATACCAGCTCATCCTGACTGATTCCCTGACGCATCTTCTCCCTGAGCTCAGCTAAAGACTGCTCCAGATCCACAGTTACTTGTAATTCATCGCGGATTTCATAAAACCGCTGGCGGATTAATTCAAAGAGCGGATCACAGGAAACCGAATACTGCAGATGGGCATGACACAAATAAAGTAAATCCGTGATTTTATTATCCTTTTTCCATCGCCGCCCCGCCGCGCTGCAGACAACAATCTGACGCTCCGGATCCGTTTTCACAATGGCTTTGACCTTTTTAAACTGCTGGGCATCAGCCAGGGAAGAACCTCCAAATTTTGCAACGATCATCTTGCTTCCTCCTCGATCCGGGCAGCAAACAGCTGCGGATCCTGGGCGCGGGCCTGCGCGATCAGCGCTTTCAGCCTATTGTTCGCTGTCGGAACCGTCCACAGCTGCGTCCGCCCTCCGCTGCGGCGGATTTCCTGGATCAGCTCGGCAAACAAGCCGGCGGTTTCGGCTTGGGTTCCGATATAATATCGAACAGCCTCCGGATTTTCGCAAAGATTGGTTTCCTGCAGCGTCAGCGGTGAAACCGGATGATCATTCAGAATCTCCAACAGGTCGGTCAGCACAGCATGAGCGGTCGGCGGACCTCCTGCCCCCTGTCCGATCAAGGTTAATTCACCCAGATTGGCAGTGCGCAAAACCCCGGCATTCAGATTATCGCGAATCTGTGCCAACGGGGCGTTGAAAGGCAGCAGCACCGGCTCAATCCCTGCCTGCATGCCTGAGGATCCTTGCTTTAACGCAGAGATCAGCCGGCAGCGTTTATCTTTAGCCAGAAAGGCCTCAATATCCTGCGCGCACAATCCCTGCAGCCCCTGCACCGCAAACTGGTCCCGATGCAGCAGCACGCCGAAGGCACAGCCGGCGCTGATCATCAGCTTGCGCGCCAGATCTTCTCCTTCCAAATCTGCGCTCGGATCCGCTTCTGCATACCCGAGCTGCTGCGCCTGGGCAATCCCCTCCGCCAGCGACAGCCGATCCCGCTCCATGTGGTCAAGAATATAATTGGTTGTCCCGTTAAAGATGCCTTCGATCGAAAGCAACGGATCAGTTTGCTTCAAAGCTGTAAGCGTGCGCAGCCAGGGGATGCCTCCGGCAACACAGGCATCATAACGAAACTGAACTTTGTACTTTTCAGCCAAAGCTAACAACTGCGAAAAATAAGCTGAGACCATCGCCTTGTTGGAGGTCACTACAGATTTTCCGGCCTGCATGGCCTGACTGCAATAGTTCCATGCCGCCTCAGCTCCCGGAATCATTTCCACTATGACGTCAATTTCCGGATTATCCAGGATCGCAGCATAATCATACGTCATTTCCGGACAGGTCCGCGGATGCGGCTTACGAATCAGAATGGCAGCGGTCTGGATCACGGCATCCGGATGCTGCTTGAGTTGATCCATCAGGCTGCGGGCAACAGTCCCCCAGCCGAGCATTGCGATTTTCAAATGAATTCCCCCTTGTATGTATTTAAAATAAATACACTTGTTTTTCATTGAAAGACATTGTATCATAGAACTGTTAAAAAATTCAAGAGGTGGTAATATGAAAAAATCATTGCGCAGTACGCGCAGTTCACAAATTCAGACGGATTTTTGGAGCGCTGTCCAAAACGGCATTGCCGAAGACGGCGGGCTGTATATTCCCAAAGACTGGCAAAACAAACAACTCAATGTTGAAACTCTGCCGGACAGTTACTTGCAGATTGCCCACGCTGTCTTATCCTGTTTTACTGATGAACTGGATCCGCAGACCCTCACATCTTTTCTGCATCAGGCCTATGACGGCCGCTTCGAAGCTGAAGACGTCGTTGCCTTAAAACCGCTGGGTTCGGATTATCTGCTGGAACTGTATCATGGTCCGACGGCGGCCTTTAAGGATATCGCGTTGTCGCTGCTGCCGTTATTTTTAAACGAAGCCGCAGCTCGTCAGGAAAATCCGGCGCAAACATTGATTTTAACAGCGACTTCCGGGGATACCGGAAAAGCGGCGCTGGAAGGTTTTAAAGACCGCAGCGGCTGCGAACTGCTTGTCTTTTACCCTGATCAGCGGGTCAGTGAAATTCAGCAGCGGCAGATGCTGACCAGTGAAGGCAAAAATGTCGGCGTCTGTGCTGTCCGCGGGGATTTTGACGACGCCCAAAGTGCTGTGAAGCGCTGCTTCGCTGATCCGCAGCTCAGCGCTGAGCTGCAAGCTCATCATATCCGGCTTTCCAGCGCTAATTCCATCAATATTGGACGATTAGTTCCGCAGATTGTTTATTATTTCTGGGCCTACCGAAAACTGCGCAGACAAGGCGTGCTTAAGACAGGCCAATGCTTGAATTTCAGTGTACCGACCGGTAATTTCGGGGATATTCTGGCCGGCTATTATGCCAAACAGATGGGTCTGCCTGTCGGCAAGCTGATCGTCGCCAGCAATGCCAACAATATTCTGACTGAATTTTTTACAACCGGCCGTTATGATTGTCAGCGAAAACTCGTCAAAACGACGTCGCCGTCCATGGACATTCTGATCTCCAGCAATCTGGAACGCTTACTGGCGCATGAATCGGTCCCGGACGATGGCTCAGTCAGTCTGTATATGGAACAACTGAAACAAAACGGCTGGTATCAGATTGAACCAAGCCTGTTAGCGAAGCTGCAGCGTCAATTCGCCTGCGGCGACTGCCTGGATGATCAGGCAGCGGAAACGATCCGCCAGGTGTACGCCCAGACCGCTCAGATTCTTGATCCCCACACCGCCGTCGGCGTGCATGTTTTGCGGCAGCTACGGCAAAAAGGCGAGGTTCAGGATCCCTGCGTCATTCTGGCAACCGCTTCGTGCTATAAATTCAGCAGGGATGTCCACGAAGCGCTGTTTGGACATTGTGATTTAGATGAATGGTCGGCCATGGAACAGCTCTCCGCCCGCACTGGCCTTCCAATTCCAACCGCTTTGCAGGGCCTACGTGAAAAATCCATCCGGCATACCGACAAAATTGAAAAAGACGCGATTGTCGATTATGTCCGGCAGAAAGTGCAGGTTATGAAGCATGATTAAAGTCATCGTTCCGGCCACCACGGCCAATCTTGGGCCGGGATTTGATACACTGGGCCTGGCTTTGGATTTGGAAGCTAGTTTCACCTTTACTTTGGCGGATCAGTTTGCGATTACCGGCTGTCCTGAACGCTTCTGCAATGCCGACAACTTGGTTCAGCGCGCCTATTGCCGGCTGTTCCAAAAACTGAATGAAGAACCCCTGCCGGTGCGGATTACGATTGACTCACCGATCCCGCCCAGCCGCGGTTTAGGTTCTTCCTCTGCCTGCATTATCGCCGGTCTGTGCGGAGCCAATGCCCTGCTGAATGAACCGGTATCGGTCTTGGATCTATTGCGTCTGGCCTGTGAACTGGAAGGTCATCCGGACAATGTCACCCCCGCACTGCTGGGCGGACTCAAGGCTGCCATTGTCGATCAGGACTGCCTTTTGACCGCCGATTTCACCGTCAGCGACCGGCTGCATTGGGCAGCGTTGGTTCCGGACTATGAACTGGAAACCCAGCGTGCCCGGCAAGCGCTGCCGGCTGCCATTCCGCACGCTCAGGCTGCCGGAGCTTTGGGCAAACTGGCCTTTTTGTTAAAGGGCTTGGAAACTGCGGACAGCGCCTTATTGGAAGCTGCCATGAATGAACCGCTGCATGAACCCTACCGTATTCCATTAATTCCTGAATATGATGAAGTCCGGCAGCTGTGTCGGGATCAGGGGGCCGCTGCCGTCATGATCAGCGGGTCCGGACCGACGCTCTTAGCGATATTTCTCGACACGCTTCCGGAAGCCGCATTATCCCTAAAGCTGAAAACGCTCAGCCATCATTGGCAGCTGCTGCCATGCCGGGTCCAGCAGGAGGGTACCCGCATTGAAATGAAGGAGGACTTTTATGAGTGAACAATATTTGATCGTCAATACAAAAATTTTGCCGGACTTCTATGAAAAAGTCGTTGCTGCCCGCGATCTGGTTGAGCAGCACAAAGTCAAAGGCGTCAGTGAAGCCGTCCAGCGGGTCGGCATCAGCCGCAGCACCTATTATAAATACAAAGACTCCATCTTTTCCTTCTCGGAAAATGCGCGCGGCCGCAAAGCGGTTCTGAGTATGATTCTGACGCATCAGCAGGGAGTTTTAAGCGAGGTTCTCAACGAGCTGGCCGCTCAGCATACCAGCGTTCTGACAATCAACCAGTCGATCCCTATCCACGATCATGCCTCCGTCAGCCTCTCCCTGGATATCTCGGATCTGGATTGTTCCATTGACGAAGTCCTGCGCAGCTTAAAGGAGAAAAAAGGCGTCACCAATGTCCGACTGATCGATTTGGAATAAACTGAGCTGGACTCACAAGTCAATTTAGGTATCCTGTATAAAGCAAAAAAAACGCTGAGCTTCCTGTACTCCGGACTTCACTCAGCGTTTTTCTTTATCTCTGTTTTCTCAGCCATTGGTTGCGGGCATCATTATGAAAATGCCTGGATTAAATTGATGATCATGTTGCCCAATCCATGCAGAAATACCCCCGGCAAAATTGAACCCTGAAATGTTTTTTCAGAAAGCAAGCCCAGCAGCAGGCCGCCAAGCAGAGTTGTCGTAAAAATAATCATTCCGGAAAGCCACGTGACGGTTGAGGCTAACAGGACATGCAGAGTACCGAAACTGACGACTCCCATGGACAAGCCCATGGGGTTCTTACTACCAAGTTTAGCTTATAATCGTACATCATTTTCAGACTTTGGAATACAAGTATAAATCTATTTGAGTAAGAACTTCTATTACCAAGCAGCCCTACGACCACATTAACGGTAAATTTCTATCTTTCGATAAGGAAGGATAGTCAATCTCCCTAAATATTAAGTTTATGCGATTTTAATTCCACTATTTAATACTTTAATCTTATTTACTTTAATCCATTCGATGAAAGTTTTTTCTTTTTCATAATAGTTGTTAAATTCAGAAACACATTTCTTTTTGTCTATGTTTTTTGTTTGATCATCGTAGCAATACAACAAAAATGATGAATACCAGTCTCTTTGTACCCATGTACCATCTGCTAATTTATACATACGGTCAGATAATTTCTTTTTTATATACGCATCTGCCGTATGGTCATACTGACTGGCTCTGTAATGATTAGGTACTTCTATATAGGCACCTCCTGATACCCTGAATTTCTTTTCAATGGAAGTTTGAAAGCCAGAAGGGCATCTATTCTTAATGGACTTACCAAACCGCTTTTTCCTATTCAATTTTCCTTTACTATTAAAGATCGTTTCTTTGGCCCGCTTCATAAGTTTACTCGCATTTTTAGGTTCTGTTATAAATACATCTCCCAAACTCCGTAGATGGTTTGCATCTTCATTGATTGCAAGTTGTCTGTTTATAGCATTGATGCGGCATAATTCAGAATGTCTGTTTTTTATTCTCTTATAGTGATTTGAATATTTCCAGGTTTTATGACCTTCTTTCACAGTACCATTGGTGTTATAGTTCTGTGGATTCGTTGCTCGTCTGCTCCTATCCATAGCGCGATAATACAGCCGTTCCATTCGTTCTGATTTTTGAATACTATTTCCACGCTCGGATAAGTTTTTAAGTCCTACCTCTGTTTGAGAAGTATAGGCAACGGTTTGAGTCCCTATATCAGCACCAATGATTCCTTTACCAAACTTGTGCCGTAAATCACCAAATCTGTCATATTTAGGCTTTGCTTTACCCTCAAGGGTAAGATGTAAATATACTCTGTATTTTCCACGAATCATTTTGGGTACAAGAGTAACATAGCAAGGTTTATATGTGCTAATGCAATAGGCTTCATCTGCGAGTATTTGTATTGCTTTATTATCAGTCATTTCAGGTTCGTTCAAATAATTTAAAATAGCATTTACTTCATCTGTTTGAAATTTATCTTTAACCTGTATTCCAAAGACATTTCCATTCAATTTGAATTTTAATTTATTGTCTTCAATCATCATCGGAATACCACGATTTATTTGCTTTGCTCTAATACAAGGCAATTCTCCATATTTTGAAAAATGAATTGTTTTGCCATTACCATAAAGGCATTTCTCTATGCCTCGCCATATATCTTCTGCTTTAGTAAGCGCAAATATTGCACCAATGCCGTATTTCTTACCTATCGGTATCATAGATGTTCTACAATAATCCCAGGTAACCTTATATCGTTTTTGCATTTCATTAAGTTGAACCGCAAAGTTTTTACGATGTTTTTTATCCTCGGCAGAACCATATAGTTCGAGCAATTTACGATATTTTTTTGTACGTATTAGTTGACTGTAATTCTTTCTCATAAGACAAATAAGCTCATTACCTGATTTTCTAATTTTATCAGAAAGAGTCAAAACTTTTTGTATATCAGAAGAAGACATATCGGTTTCTGCAGCCAAGATATGTCTGTCAGAAACTTTATGAAACTGTTTCAGAAGTTTTTTAGACTCTTCGTTATTGATCATTTTTCTGCTCCTCAATATACTTCATTACGGTAGCTTCACTGATATGTCCGACACTGGATATAAAATATCCTCTTGACCATAAGACACCGCATCTTGCATAGACTTGTTTTAGTTTTGGATATACTTTAAACAATTCTATGGCACTTATACTTTTAAGAGTTCTAACAACATCACAAGGCGCAACTATTTGCGGAACATCTGCAAATATATGGATATGGTCAGGCATTACCTCAAGTGCTTTGATTTTATATCCATAATCATCACATATCTTTTCTAATATCTGTTTGAGAGTAGTGTCCACCCTTCCTTGCAATATTGAAAATCTGAATTTTGGACACCAGATAATATGATATTGTATAAGATATTTACAATGCGAAGCACTATGGTATTGTCCCTCACTCATCTTGTTCTCCTAATTGATATTTTTCCTGAATACCTCTACGCATTAAATCAAGAAAAGTAATCGTTTTGCCTTCTTCAACCGAATAGATACGAGCGAGGTTTTCAAGCTCTGTTTTCCATTCCATAGGAATGGATATATTTATTTGTACATTATTTGATTTTGATCGTGCCATTTTAGCTCCTTATTATAATCTTTCAAACATTTGTGAATACTTGCACGCCTTCATTTATATGATACATATATTATATATCTTTTCTATGTTGAAACCAAGTAAAAAAGTGGCTTTCATCCTATAGGCAAGCCTATAGGTTTTCGCCATTGAATTATAACACCCTAAAGGAGAACACCTCGATAAACGCCGAAACGACAAACCAGCCGCTTGTTCAGAAAGCCCCGAAATAGAAATTCTTCCAAAAATCCGGTCTGTACGAACCTGATGATCAAAATCGGAAAGATTGCCGTACTTCCCATTCTAGCATACAGACTGGCCGAGGGCTGGGTATACTGCGTAAGATACGGCAGATGAGTGATCCCCCAGATCAGGCCGTAGATTCCAATCATGAACGCAGCCTGCCTTGTTTTCTTCGGCCTGATCAAACCAAAATACAGAGTAAACTTTGCCTGTTTACGGCCTTTAAACGACCACCATTCAACGGGAATCAGACCCAAAACCACCCCTGCCAGCAAGCAGCTGCGCAGCGCATCCAAAATAAGCATCCTATTCTCTTAATCCGTTTGATTTACCGGTTAACTGCATTAAACCTTTAAGCTGCAAAGTTTCCAGCATCCGGCGCTCAAGCTTCTATTTATAATCATTCTACCAGGTTCTATCGCTAAAAACGAGAACAACAGGAATTCTTTACTTATGTTATTCTGGCTGCGGCTTTTGTGATAGAATAAAAGTCCATAATGCATCATCAGGGAGGGATATAGAATGACACGCGGAATTATTTTATTCGGTTCTTCCGGTTCCGGGAAAACAACCTTAGGCCGAAAACTAGCTCAGGAATTAGATTATCCTTATTTTGATATCGACGATTATCTTTGGCGAAAAGACACGCCCATTCCTTTTACACGCATGTATTCCCGTCAGGAAAAAGCCGAACGTTTGATGCATGATATTTCCCAATTCGATCATTTCGTCATGGCCGGTTCCATGGACAGCTTCAACGCCCCCTTTGTACCGCTGTTTGACTTAGCCGTTCACGTTGATGCCGACGCTGCACTGCGCCGTCAGCGGCTGCACCAGCGGGAATGGGAAGCTTTTGGAGAACGGATTCTGCCTGGCGGCGACATGTTTGATTCCCATCAGCGTTTTCTGCAGGATTCAGATCGTTATGAAACAGACGGATCTCCCTGCCGCAGCCGGCATCTGGAGTGGGCTGCCAGTCTGCCCTGCCGTGTCCTTTATCTTGACGGCGGCCGACCTGTAGCAGAGAATCTCGCTTTGATCCTGGACGCATATCAGCAGCTTCCTGTCTGCGCTTGTTCAGCTAAAATTAGCAAATAAAAAAATTGCCGGAAAGGAATCGTTATGATCCAATCTGGCAATTTCTTTTTATCAATCCTACGCAAGAGTCACAGTACAACTGATCAAACGTTTATTCTGATGAATTATTCGTGCTCCAGTGCCAACGTCTTCGTTGTGATATCGCAGACTTCCGCTGGTCCGTAATACTGGATTGCGCCCGGATAAACAAAGCTTGTTTCTACCGCCCATTCTTCACGGTGGGCTTCAAAGAATTTGAACGGCTTGCCATCCAGTTCAACAAGCGCCTTTTTAATAACCGGCTTGTCTTCACCATGTCTTCTTTCGATGTTCATCATCTTAGTAATCGGCATGCCGCCAGCTGTCCATTCGCTGGCCGGATTGGACAGGTTGGAGATTTTTGACAGATAACCGTTATAGCCATACTGGATCAGCATGAACGCGTTATAGCCTAATGAATAACAGTAATCTGAATCAAAGTTCGACGGGAATGCACATCTTCCTTCATAACCTAAGAAATGATGCAGGGCGCTGAATTTTCCCTTGTAGGTTCCAGCTTTCTTTCTCTCATCTAATTTATCCTTGACCAAGGCCGAGAATAATTTTTCAGATTCGATCAGTGAAACCTGAACGTTGCCATGCGGATCGCGTTCCAGGAACAGCTGCTGCTGAATGTTTTCCGGAAGAATCGCAAAGACACCCATCGATTCTTTAGTCAGTCCCTTTTCTATGAACGCATACTTCTCACTCCAAGTCGCAAGCGCATTGAATGCATCCGCTTTGCTTCCTGCAAGCAGCTCGTTGATTTCCTGAATTAATGCTGAGAATTCCGGTACAAATTCAACAACGCCTTCCGGAATGATCGCGACACCGAAGTTCATTCCCTTCGCCGCACGCTTTTCAACAGAATCCGCAATGTAATCCGCAATCTGGGAAAGCGACATTTTCTTAGCCGAAACTTCTTCTGAGATCAGGCAGATATTCGGCTGAGTTTCAAGTGCGCATTCCAAAGCAACATGCGAAGCGGAACGGCCCATGACCTTAATGAAATGCCAGTATTTCTTCGCTGAATTCGCATCTCTTTCAATGTTTCCGATAATCTCGCTGTACGTCTTGGTCGCAGTATCAAAGCCGAATGAGCATTCAATATCTTCATTCTTCAAATCGCCGTCAATGGTTTTCGGGCACCCAATCACCTGAACACCGGTATCATGCGCCGCAAAGTATTCCGCCAAAACCGCTGCATTGGTATTGGAATCATCTCCGCCGATGATGACAATGGCCGTAATTCCGTGCTTTTTGCAGACATCCGTAACAATTGCAAACTGTTCATTGGTTTCCAGTTTTGTTCTTCCGGAACCGATGATATCAAAACCACCGGTATTGCGGAACTGATTGATGTAAGCATCATCGAAAATCAAATAATCATCTTCAATCAAACCGATCGGACCGTTTTTAAAGCCATAAAGAACGTTTTCCGTATTCGCTGCCTTTAAAGCATCATATAAACCGCAGATGACGTTATGTCCGCCAGGTGCCTGACCGCCGGAAAGAATGACGCCGACCACTTGCTTCTTGGCTTCTGCCGTGTTCTCACCCTGTACGAATGTGATTTCTTTTTTGCCGTATGTGTTCGGAAATAAGCGTTTGATTACTTCCTGATCGGCTGCGCTCTGAGTTTCTTCCCCTTCCTGAACTCCGATATTGGCAATACCATGCCGTAACATACCTGGGAGTTTCGGTGAATACTCATATCTAGCAGATTGTAGCGATGAAATTTTCATAATTAATCTCCTTCTCATTTTAGATACACGTAAATTTTAAGATATTTGATCTGAAAAGTAAACCAGTATTAGCGACTTCCAGCAGACAAAAATACCAAAAGAAATAAAGTGTTTAAGAAAAGCAGGAGGAAAGCTGAATTGAAATTCCAAAAAAGAAATGAAAACCGGCCTTCGCACAGAACTCATCGACAGAAGAAGGCTGTTCTTAGCAACCTATTGAATAGGGGTATCCGATTTCCAAACAAATTTATCCGCTGCATTACAGGAAATTCGGTAAGTCATCTCTTGTTCCGATTCTGTTCTGCTTTCTTTTTTTACTTTTTTGTTGAAATCAGAAAAAGTTTATGCTATTATTACAAAGCAATCGAAAAAATTGGCCCGTTGGTGAAGTGGCTTAACACAGCGCCCTTTCACGGCGTCATTCACGAGTTCGAATCTCGTACGGGTCACCATTTTTAGGGGTGTGGTTCAATGGTAGAACAGAGGTCTCCAAAACCTTTGATGGGAGTTCGATTCTCTCCACCCCTGCCACTATAACGTGAAAGCCTTTAACAAAAGGCTTTTTTTGTATTTTAAAGAATCTGTGCATTATCTGCGCATTAAATATACATTATATTTTTTCCACCTTTGCTGACTTGTTTATTTTTCTTTCCTAACAACTTCTTTCAAGATCATTTCTTTCTTTTTATTTTTTCAGTATTTTTTAACAGGTGCTTCTCAACGTTCTCCACTTCATTTCTTTTCGTCATGAAGTCTTCATTTATTTCGTCTGCGCACGCATTGTTTTCTGGCGCGGTTGCCGATATAATTATGCTGTGGCTGAACACGAACAAAAGAAAGGAGTCGTATGAAGATCAAACTTCATACATGAAACAAATGACTAAAAAAAGAAAAGCGAAAAAATCCGGGATCTCCGCCGGAGCGCTGAGCGGTATCATCCTGGTCATGGTCTTAGCTGGTGCTGGAATAACCGGAACTTTAGCGCTCAATTCGATCTATCGCGGACCTTACAAAGCGTATACGCAGCATTTGCTGGAAACCATGGAGGAAGGCAGTCTGCAGTATAAAGCCGCTGGGCTGTTCTATTCCCAGGCTGAGCTGGAAGCGATCCGCAATCCGCAGCTGGCAGATGAAGAGGATAAACCAACTGCTTCAGAAAGTGCGGATAAGGACGCCATTGAAATTATTGATCTGAAGGGAACTACTTTTGAAGGTAAACTGATGATCGTTCACGATCCTTCACGCGTCTTCGTTGCCTGCAATCCTAATATGGATTCCGGAGCACCGGGGTATTCCGTTGAAAAGTACATTCAAGATAACAACGCGATTGCTGGAATCAATGCCGGGGGCTTTGAAGATGCCGGCGGCAACGGCAACGGCGGGACAGCTTATGGTATTGTCATTCATGATGGAAAGCTGATCAGCGGCAGACCTAACGAATTTACACCGGTTATCGGCATCAACAATGCCAACCAGTTAGTCGTTGGTGATATGACTGCCCAGCAGGCGCTGGATTATGATATCCGCGATGCGGTTACCTTTGGTCCCGTCTTCATTAAGAACTGGGACGTCGTCTTTGAAACCGGACGGCATCCGGGACTTAATCCGCGCACAGTCATTGGACAGCGTTATGACGGTGCCTTTCTGCTGATGGTTCTGGATGGCCGCCAGCCGAGCAGCTTTGGATCAACCTATCAGGATATCATTGACATCATGCAGCAGTATGATGCCGTAAACGCCGCCAATCTGGACGGCGGTAATTCTACTGTCATGGTTTATGATGGCGAAACACTGAATACCACCGTATCGATTAAAGGCGACCGCCGCGTGCCAACCGCCTTTATCGTGAAATAGGAGAAATTGCTATGAGTAAAAAACAAGGAATTCCAACCGGAACAGCCATGGCCATGATCGGGCTGATCCTGGTGATTGTAATCGGCGCTTCCGCCGGTGTACTCACCTTAGTCAATGCCAAGATGAGCGCTTATGAAAAAACAACGCCTAACGCCGCTTTGGAAGCTTACATGAAGAAAATCGAAAAACAGGATTACTCGGAATTATATGAACAGTTTCAGACACGAACCGGCAGCTTAAGCAGCGAAGCCGACTTCAATGCGACGATGAATACGATCTACGGAAATGTTGACTTCCAGGATCTCAGCTATGTCAAGGATGATAAAACGGCTGAAGGTCATGAAGGTACCTACGGTGTCTATTCTGACGGCAAAAAGGTTTCGACGCTGAATCTGCGCAAAGAGAACGATGCCTGGCAGGTAGAAACGGTCATGCAGAGTTCCGGTAATCTAAGCTATCTGATTGATGCCCCGGCAGCCGCTCAGGTGAAAGTCAATGGCATTGTATTAGGCAGCGATTATGTAAAAGAAACACAGGTTCCAGCCGGCACCTTTGATCGCTATAAGACCAGCTCTGCCGCGCCTTCCGTGACGCGTTATGAAATCAGCGAATTGATGTCGGAGCCGGAAATCTCAGCCGATGGCTACAAAGTAGTTAAAGACGCCTATGAAGAACGTTTCTATGTTGGCAGCGAAGCTACCGGTGAAGTCAAAAACGCAGGTGAGAAGACGATGATTGCCATCGCTGAAGCTGCAGCGCGGTATGCAACCGGCGACGGTGGCTTAGGAACATTAACTGGTTACTTTTTGACCGGCAGCGAATTTGCCGCTAAAATCCGCACGATGGATAACCAATGGTATACCAGTCATGCCGGCGTTAAATTTGAAAACGCGGAGGTCCTTGATCTGATCCAGATCGATGATGACGACTTAGTTGGCAAAGTGATTTTTGATTATACCGTATTAAGCAATACCTACGGAAACCGTACTTATCACTGTGGTTATCAAATTGTCCTGACACGCAGCTCGGGCAGCTGGAAAGCCGTTGACCTGGTCGTAAACAACGATCTTAACCCGGCCAACAACTAATCGGATAAAAGACTCAAAAAGCGACAAATGTCGCTTTTTTTGATATCTGAGGTGTGGTACATTATAAGTGATGAAAGCCCTTTACAAAGGAGGAACAAGTATGATTGATTATACAGAAGGCTCAGGCAGACAGTACCACATTGGTGTTGCGAAAGGCGAGGTCGGCCGTTATGTTTTGCTGCCGGGTGATCCGAAACGCTGTGCTAAGATCGCAGCCCACTTCGACAATCCAGTATTGATTGCAGATTCACGCGAGTTTGTTACCTATACCGGCGAACTGGACGGGGTAAAGGTCAGTGTCACCTCAACCGGAATCGGCGGAGCATCGGCTTCGATTGCGATGGAAGAACTGCATGTCTGCGGTGCAGACACCTTCATCCGCGTCGGTACCTGCGGCGGCATGGATTTGGATGTGAAAGGCGGCGATCTGGTGATCGCTACCGGAGCTGTCCGTTTTGAAGGGACAAGCAAAGAATATGCGCCGATTGAATACCCCGCTGTTGCTGATTTTCAGATCGTCAACGCTCTGGCTCACAGTGCAGAAAAGCTCAGCCTGCCTTATCATGTCGGCGTTGTCCAATGCAAGGATGCCTTTTATGGTCAGCACAAACCGGAAGAATTGCCGAACCATGAAGAACTGCTGCGCAAATGGGATGCCTGGGTTCGGATGGGCTGCTTAGCCAGCGAAATGGAATCAGCTGCCTTATTTATTGTCGGCGGTTATCTGCGCTGCCGGGTCGGTTCTGTTTTCTTGACCGTTGCCAATCAGCAGCGGGAGAAAGCCGGTTTAGAAAACATTCAGCATCATGACACCGAAGCGCCTATCCGGGCCGCGATTGAAGCGCTTCGCGAGCTGATCAAAGCTGATCAAAAACGCTAAGTGCAAATAACCTAAAGAATAATCTTTGAGTTCAGACAGAATAAAAAAATCCAGCTAAGAAGCACTCAGCAATGCTTCCAAGACTGGATTTTTTAAATTTTAGACTTTTCTTTCTTTTTCATCCTTTTTCTGCAAAAGCAGCTAGCTGAATGAAATCAAGATGTCTTTGCCTGTACTTGTTAGGACGCTTTATAAAAAACTAGGATCAATAAGTATTTTGCGTGATGTGTATGCACTCAAACAAAATTTACCACTATTGTATACGTCATTTTTTCTAATCCATTTTACCCATAACACGACTTAAATCAGCCCGAAAAACTGGGATTTGCAGAGTTTCTAGCCTAGGTTTCACTTGTACTTCCAATTTCAAGCAAATTCCCCTCTGGGTCAGCTACATAAAAATTGCGGATACCGAAAGGATAAGTGATGGGTTCTCCCGTAGGAAACTGCACACCCAACTTTGACAGACGCTCATACTCCAAATCTACTTCAGCAAAATTGGATAGCCAAAGGGCGATTTCAAATGTCTGATTGATACCCTTTGGAGGTACATAGTCTTCTCCTATTGCTTTTACAAATTCTTTCCTGCTATACATAAATAACGATAGTTCTCCACTTGCAGTTTCAAAATCCGCAAAAGGCCCACTACTCCATTGAGTTCGAAAGCCTAGTGTATCTCTATAAAATCGAACCATATTTTCTATGTCACCGACCAGCAGACTCACACCGATACGTACATCTTTTCCGTTCATTATCAATACCTCCTCTCATACAACTTCCGATTTATCGGTTTGCGCTTTTTACCCAAAGACCAATGCTGCCAATCAACTACTATTTCCTATTAAGCGGATTGTTTAAGTGTCAGTATCCGCGTTTTCAGTTCTTCTTTGACTTCCAGCTCAGATGCCTGTTCCAAGACGATCAACAATTCAGGGGCAATTCCCTTAAGTGAGGTCTGCGCTAATTTTACCCAGCTCTCAAGCGTATCCAGGGCATAAGTACGGCAGCTGATCACCGGACACAACAAAGCGCAGCGGATAAACTCGACACCTTTACCCGGGTACAGCTTCAGTGACTGCAGTACAGCTGCCAGGGCATGATAATCCTGATAATCCTTACCTAAACCTAGAACATCGGATGGGCCGCTGGCCATCGTATCTAATGGCAAACAGTCTGCATACAGCGCCAGAATCTCGTCACAGGCATTTTCCGACGCCATCAACAGACGAGCTGCCATGCAGTGCTCAACTGGATTCTGCTTCAGCCAGGTCATTGCCTTTTCTTCATACGGAATACTCAGCTTCAATGCTTCCTCGAACCCTTTTCCCTGTTCCATTGCCGCGCTGACGGTCACATAACAAGCTGATGACTTCAAAAGCTCCAAACATTGTTTTTTAATCTCCGGCATTTTAACCTGTTCGCCGTCAATATACTGAGCTATGGCGATCAAATTCTGAACCGTAGCCAAAGACATCGGAAAATGTTCTGTTTGTGATAGATAACCGGCAAATAAAGTTTCACGATCCTCAATTTCAGAAATTCCGGCAACCGGACCTTCTGCCATCAAGCCGTCCATCATCAAAGTGATGCCTGACCAATCTTCCGCCGACAGATCTTCACGCTGAATTTGTTCGATCAAATCACACTTTTTTGCGGCGGTCAGCGCCGAATATGCCGGAGCAACACTGTTCTCACAGCCATGATCCAGCAGCCACTTCTTAATCAGCCGATTCGCCGGATCAATCTGGTTAACGCAGTGAATTCTGCCCCAGCCGTGAACCTTCTGCATCAAATCAAAAATCTCATCATTGCCGCGGGTCCAGCTGCGCATGATGAACAGACAGTACAGCGTAAACTCATTGCATAAGGCAAGCGCCCGAATCACTTTTTTCAGTGCTTCCTGTTTATCGGTATTGAGCAGCTCCATAATTGCCAATCCCAGCTTAACGAGTTCCGGATTGGCCGAAGTCATGATACTGCGGATTGCAAACCCGGATAACTTTCCCGGATCCAGCTGATCATGATTCTCATAGATCCATTTGTGCAGAGCATCAATGACTTCAATGACACTGTGCTGTTCCAAGGCTGCAGCCAGCTGCAGCTTTCCTGTTTCTTCCTGCCCTTGGCTGATGAGCAGCAGCGCCTGACAGACTGGTTCGATATCTACGGTCTTCGGCTGGGTATGATATAATTTAATACCATCCATCGCCCCGTCGGCGAAGATCAGCTTGTTCTGCACCTTTTCTTTCGGCAGCGAAAAATCCTTCGGCAGTGTCCCCTCGGGCGTCAATGCCTCAGCGATCATTTGAAATAAAGCCTTTTCCGGCTGGTTTTCACTCATATATTAATCTCCTTTAAATTCCTATCACAAAGCGACTGTTCGCACTTCTTCTGTATTATTGTACCATAGTTTACCAGCTCTGTCTTTTGCGTCCGTTACAAACCTGATGAATAATTTGCTTTTATAATCACAGTGAAATTAGCGATAATGCCTATTCTCACCTTAAGTTTATATTTCCGATAAAAAAAATCTTGCTTTCATTGAATTTAGCAAAGAAAAAGAGAGCATCCGCGATCCTCTCTCTATACAATCTATCCAATTAGCTGCGCTGACGGCTTTTAATACATTTCACAGATTCAAAAGCACCGGTTGCTGCCCAACCTAAGCACAGACCGCTGATCGCCTTTACCAGCATTCCTTGCCCCACTGAAAAATCAGGGATGATCAGTCCTAGCAGAACGCCCATGAGAGCGCCTATCAAAGGAATCCAGGTGCTGTTCATTCGCGGCAATAATGTTTTGAGCAATTCTGCACAAACATAAACACAGCCAGCAATTAATATTCCATTACCCAATAATAATTGATGCATCAGTTCCATCATTTCATCCATGTTTCCATCCCTCTTTCAATTCAGCATATGAAAAAATCGAAGGAATTATCCCTCGATCAACCGTTTCTCTTGATCATTTGGAAACAAAGGTGAATTAAAGAATTCAGCCAGCGTAATACCTACCGCATCGCAGATCAGACGAATAGTCTGCAAGGTTACTGTTTTCTCACGCTTTGTCTTTAGCATACTAATCGTTGATTTATTTACACCTGCCATTTCAGCCAGTTTGCTGGTACTTTTGATATTGAACGTATTTTGAATTTCTTTGATTCGCAGATATACAGCGTAATTTAAATCAATAAAATGTTCATTTTCACGCATAGCTGACCTCTTCTATCTTCGTTGATTTTATTATAACGATCGTAATTTTTACATATAAGGCTAGCAATCAACTATTTTGACCGTTTATTAAAATGAACATTTTTGGTATAATGTGGAAAAATGGGTTATTGGAAGTGATAAAATAACTGAAATCGAATAGAAGAAACAAACAAACCAAACAGACAAGATTCAAAAACAAAGAAATAGGAATTAAAAACTAAGGGCCCTTAGTTTATTTATTTAGTTCCAACCGAAAGCGGTAAATCCATAGTTTGCCACAACAGGTGCTGTAGTTGGAGCAGCAGCGATTAACGGCAAAATCAACATCAAACTAACTAAAATCTTCTTCATCTTTTCTGTCCTTTCTTCAGGACAAACGTTTGTCTGTAATAATTATAAAATTCAACTCAAATAATCACAACGAAAGGCCTTTCGAAAAAAAGAGCTTTAAGCAAAGAAAAATAGCTGAAAAATTCAATAACTTATCAATATTTTACGAAAGAAGGCAATAAATTGTATGAATGAGGAAAAGAATAAAATTAGAGCTGCACTGATAAGAAAAAAAAGACTTGAATTAGGCTGGAAACAAGAAGCCTTTGTTCAATCACTGCCTGTTTCAAATTCAACTTATAGCGAAATGGAACGAGGAATTCGTATTATTCCTGACGACCTATATACTCTTATTTCTCAAAAGCTAAATTTACCAGCTCTGACAAATAATTGGATAGAAAATCAATATGATGTATTACTAGAAATCAAAAAAAGTCTTTACATGTGTGACTATACTCAAGCTCTTTCTTTGAAAATATCAATTGAAGAAATTGATGAAATCCTCAATAACTCGATTTTATTTCTGGAATATAATTTGACACTATTGTATTTTGAAGTTACTTGTAATAAAAAAAAGGAATATCCTCAAATTCAATTTCTTCAAGAATACGAAAAATGTCTTTCTATATCACAAAAATATGAATTCGTTTTATATCAAGGTATCGCTGAAAAAAATAATTTAAGATTAGATAATGCTACACGTCAATTTAAAAAATTATTGGACTTACCTTATACAATTAGTCATTATACAGACATTCTCTATTATCATTATGTAATTTGCCTAATACAGATTGGCCACCTAACATTAGCGCATAATTATAATAAGAAAGCTGAAGCCTTGTTCAAAGAAGAAGGCAATATAACTCGGTTAGCCTTTACTTTAATGCATGAAGCTATAATCTATTCTCATGAAAATCATCCCCATGAGGCAGGGATTGAATACGAAAAAATATTATCTATCTATTCTAAACATTTACCTGATCAGGTAATTAACACAATTCTTTGTAATGCTGGTAAAAATTACATCAATGCTAAAGAATATGAAAACGCGATAGTTATTTACAAACAATTAAAATCAAATTGGCAAACTATTCCTGAAATATTTTATGGTATAGCTTGGACATTATTGCATACAGATCAGTTAGAAGAATTAGATAAGTTTTTGATCTATTGCAAACAATATGAAAAAAACAAATTTATTGAAGATATGCTACAGATTATTGATATGCAGAGAACCCCCAATAAGGAGAAAGAAATTGAGTCTAAACTCAAAGCTTGTGAGAAATACTTAAATAGAGAAGGTAGTTCTGAAGGAATGATCTTTGTTTACGAACAGCTTATTCAGTATTATGAAACTCGATCTATCGTAAAACAAGTCAAGTACCTTAAGAAATTAAACGAGCTGAATAAAAGAGGGATGCAGTATGATCAATGATGAAGAATTAAGAATGCAAATGGAAAATGATTTACGAAGACTCAAGGAAAAACTGAAAGAAACCCCTGATGATCCTCTGCCGCTTATGGCTCTGCGAATGAAATATCCGTTTAATTCCAGCAGTGATTCGCTTAAATCCTTGTTGCTTCATGATGATTATGATCTGCAAACTTTATCTTCACTGCTTTTGGCTGAATATCATTCCTGGAATCGCAAGCATCAAAAATAAAGAAAGCTGCAGCCCTGAGGGAATCACCTCAAATGCTGCAGCTTTTTCATGTTTATTTAATCGCCTGACGGACAAATCCTTCGTTGTTTTTCAGCCGTTCTTCCGCTTCTTCCTTAGTGCAGCCTGTCAGAATCATGACAATTGCGACCTTTGGATAGTTGCCGGAAACTTCGTACATCTTCGCCGCTGTTTCATAATCACAGTCAGTAGCCATCATGATGATGCGCTTTGAACGTTCAACCAGTTTCAGGTTCGTAGCTTTAACATCCACCATCAAGTTGCCGTAAACCTTGCCGTAGCCCACCATGGAAGCGGTTGACAACATGTTCAGAATTAATTTCTGGCATGTGCCGGATTTCAAACGGGTCGAGCCGGTTAAAACTTCCGGTCCTGCATCAACTTCAATCGCAACATCTGCATGCTTGCCTACTTCACTGCCTTTGTTGCAAGCAACGGAAACCGCTGTTGCTCCAATGGAACGTGCATAATCCAAACCGCCGATGACATACGGGGTTCTGCCGCTGGCTGCAATTCCGCAGACAACGTCTTTTTCTGTCAGTTTCTGATCGACCAGATCCTGCTTTCCTAATTCAGCATCATCCTCAGCACCTTCTACCGCTGTCAAGAAGGCCCCTGGACCGCCGGCTAATAAACCGACAACCTCATAAGTCGTACCAAAGGTCGGCATGCATTCCGCAGAATCGATAACACCTAAGCGGCCAGAAGTTCCAGCGCCCATGTAAATCAAACGTCCGCCGCTGCGCAGCGCTTTGATGATCGCCTGAACCGCTTTTTCAATTTCCGGAATCGCTTCCCGAACCGCTTCAGGAACCTTGTGATCCTCTTCATTCATGATTTCTAATAATTCGTGGGTAGAAAGCGTATCAAGATTCATCGTTTTCTCGTTACGGCGTTCTGTTGTTAAATGGTTTAATTTTACTTCAGACATGATGTTTTCTCCTTTTTTTCCTCAAGATTATTATAGCGTTTAGACAGGGATTGGACAAGTCCGGATTTCTATCCCTCTAAACATTCTTCCCAGCGCTGCATTAAATGTTCAATCTCATTATGCAGTTCATCAATCTGTTCATCCAGTTCGTTCATCTTCTGATAATCATGATAATATTCGGGATCAAAGCGTTTTTCACGCAGACCTTCCAGCTGTTCTTCCTTCTCTGCAATTTGTTTTTCCAACTTGGCTGCCTCACGGGCATTGGGATTGCGCTTGGGCGTCTGACGCTGCACTTCAACATCTTTTTTTGGCGCCTGTTCCTTTTCCTTCTGCTGCTGATCCTCATCAAACTGCTCATAACCAAAGGGATAATAAACCGCATTGCCCTGCATATCAAGATGCAGGATTGCCGTCGCAATTTTTGAAATGAAGTAACGGTCATGCGAAACAAACAAAATTGTTCCGGTATAGCCGTTCAGCGCTTCTTCAAGGGCTTCCTTCCCAACGATATCAAGATGGTTGGTCGGCTCATCCAGCACCAGGAAATTGGCCTGACGCAGCATTAATTTAGCTAAGGACAATCTGACTTTCTCGCCTCCGGAAAGAACATCCACAGTCTTGAAAACATCGTCGCTGGTAAACAGGAACCGTCCCAAGACCGTGCGAATCTGCGTTCGGTCCAAATCTGGATAATCATCCCACAATTCTTCCAATACGGTCTTCCCGGAAGAAAACTGCGCTAACTGCTGATCAAAATAGCCGGTTTCTATTTGATGCCCATACAGGTAATCTCCGCCTAAAGCCGGCAGATCCCCAACCAGCGTTTTCATGAATGTACTCTTACCGCAGCCATTCGGACCGAGTACCGCGATTCGCTGGCCGGATAAAATTTCCAGGGAAATCTCACATAAAGGACGATCATAACCCACCTTAAGATCCTTGATTTCCAGCACTGTTTTTCCGCCTTTTAACCGCGGTACAAAATGGGCGGAAAAACTCTTTGTATCACTTTTCTGAGGCGCATCGATCTTTTCCATGCGTTCCAGTGCTTTGATCTTTGACTGTGCCATCGCGGCTTTGGTCGCCTTGTAGCGGAAGCGCTCAATCAAACCTTCCAGACGCTCAATTTCCTTCTGTTGGCGGTTATACATCTGCTGCTGGCGAATTAAGTCCTGCTGCTTCTGATTTTGAAAGCTTGTGTAGTTGCCTGTGTAATGCTTCATTGAACCATATTCCAGCTCATAGACTTCTTCTGCGATATGATCTAAGAACATCCGGTCATGAGATACCAGCACAACTGCCCGGCTGTACCGCTTCAAATAACCCTCCAGCCATTCAATGGTTTCAAGATCCAAATGGTTTGTCGGTTCGTCCAGCAGCAGAATATCCGGTTTGCTTAAAAGCAGCTTAACAAACGCCAACCGTGTTTTCTGACCACCGGAGAATGTATTGATCGTCCGATCCAGCATTTCTTCCTGAAAGCCGAACTTTGTAAAGACAGTCATCAGCTCTGACTGCCAGGTATATCCGCCTGCCATTTCAAACTGCGTTTCTAGCTGCGCGTACCGATCCAGCACAGCCTCACTGTAATCCGTAGCCATCCGCTCAGTCAACTCATCCAACTGTGTTTTCATCCTCTGCAGCGGTTCGAATACTTGTTCAAGATCCGCGCGGACAGTTCGTGTTTCATCCGGAAACGTTGTCTGCGCCAGATAACCGATTTGAATGCCGGAGGTACTGTGAATTTCACCCTTGTCCAGTTCCAGCTCACCGGTCATAATTTTTAAAAGTGTTGATTTCCCACAGCCATTGCGGCCGACCACTGCGATTTTTTCAGTGCCGCGGATCTCAAACTGAATATCTTCAAAGACAGTTTCCGTGCCAAAGGATTTACTTCCGCGGCTGATTTGATAGAGCATGCTTTCACTCCCCTTCTTCAAATTCCATTTCCATCTTTCGGTATTCCTTATTCCTCAGTTGGGATGCGCATTGCTTTGGCTAAGCCCGCCGCTGTGGCTTCCGCAATCGCATCCAGCTCATTCTGCCAAGCCGCTACATCTGCTTCATTGCTTAAAAACAGATACTGTATGGTCAGGGCCTGCATGCCATAACGATTCTCTGCCGCAAAGGCTTGATTCTGACGGGAGGCTTCCGAAAACGTACCAGCTCCCAATATTCTTCCGCCGGATTCCCGGATGATTTTCTGCCCATCATAAGCCGTTCCATCTTCCCCGGTACTTGTCCCGCTGGCCGATCCAGTTGCTTCGCGGGCATATGTGAGCGAGGTATTCTCGACAATCGATTTCAGTACCGTCGAAGCCATGCGATTGGAGGAAAAAGACGAATATACGATATCCGTTCCGCGCAAGTTAACGTTGGTTGCGCTTTTCATTTCAATGTTAATGTAATAACGGGCATGCTTGGAATACGCTCGTTCTAAACGGCCGTCTTCGCCATAACTGTTGACGATTTCATCCAAATCCCGGGTTAACTCCACTTTCAGACCTAACTTTTCAAGCTGATCTTTTAATTTTACAGCGATTCGGTAATTCTCTTCATACGCCTGCAGCCCATGACCATGGACGCCTTTGTCCGTATATCCATTGTCCCGATGCATCGCGCCGGGATCAATCATCACATCAATCCAGTCTTCCGGCTGGGTTTCAGTGCTGACTTGGACAAACACATAGTTCTTTGCCAGAAATGGTTCTTCTTCCGGATTGTCAAAAAGATTCTGATCTGCAATCAGCTCAATTTTTTTATTGGTTGTTGTTCGCGTGACCGTATAGAAAGTATCGTGGAGCTTTTCAGCGCTGATCAGTTGTTTTTCTTTCAGATCCTGCATGATAAAAACCTGATAAAAACCTTCATCCAGATCTTCTAACGGAATCTGACCATCCGCGTTTTTTTCCATCATGTAGACAAAGTCCAACCCGCTGCATACATTGCGCAGAATGACCGTTTTGCCGGCAAACAAATCCTGACCGTTGCGGTCATAGCGTTCATGATATAAATTGAGCGTTTCTCCATAGTAAAGATAGTCGCCTAATGACAGCAGCTGAGATTCATCTGTAATCTGACTTTCAAACAGCTGCCGTGTTTTCTGATTGCTCAGTCCGCAGACCCCATACGTGTCCACTTGTTTTTTCTGCCGTTGATTCATCAGCCACTGACCGCCATAAGCGATCAGACAGCAGGCGATAAAGAGAAGGAGGAATGATTTCCAGCGCAGTTTGGAGCCGCGCGGGACATAGCTTGGTTCCACTGTCATGGTTTCCAATACTCCTTATAACCGAATATCAACGATATGCTTCGGCTTCTGTTCCTCCTCGGGAGGCAAGGTCATATAGCTCGGTGCGATCGCCGTGCATAAGTATTCATGCGGATGATGAGCGATCGGCAGCTGCGTATCCTCAAACGGCACATACTGAACAGGATAGATATCATCATAATCAAAAATAAACGGCTTTAATGGGCTCTTAAACGTCCATGTCAGATCAAATCCGATCTTCTTGCTTCCTTCATTGAGTTTTCCATACATACGCGCATTGGATACAAACCAACGCTTGAGAAATACCGGATTCATGCCGAGGTTATCAAATAAAATGATAAACGGCATAATCATCTGATTCAGCATCCGCAGCGGCAGATCCATCGTTTTGCTTGCGGAGCAGTAGTCATAGACGAAAACATCAATAAAAATGCCGTCGCATTCCGTACAGCGGTTCGCCAGCAGCGTATTCACTTCTTTCAAATAAGTGCCTTTTTTGCGGATCTTCATCCCCGGAATCAACGGATTATAACGCTTGTCAGTATCGAAGCACTGAAACGTGTATTCCTGCGGCAGATCCTGCTTTAAAGCAACGATAAAACGTTTGTAATCTTCATACAGCATGGCAATATCCGCATCGTCATCCCAGGGAATAAACCCCTGGTGACGAATTGCGCCTAAAGCGCTACCGCCGTTAAGGAAATACGGTATGTTGTATTTCTGACAAATGCCGTCGATCATTTTCAGCATCTCTAAAAGCACCTTATGGACATCGGCAACCGTGATCTCATTGCCGTTTTCATCAGTTTTTAATACATATTTTTTCATATCATCACATCCTACGCTCTATTATAAGAGAATTACAGAACAACCTCAAGTTTTTTTGGTATCCGCCCCAATAAAGCCGCTTTTTCAACCTTCCCGCAAACTATCCCACAAAATTTGAAGCCGCGGAACAAGTCCGCATCTTTTAGCAATAGATTTGTACTCTGGATCGGTTTCTGTCTTTTATTCTTATGTCGCTTCCGTTGTTTTATTCAAAGAGGCGGATATCGTTGTATAAAATTTACTTTCATTGGCCTTGTGATAGAGTTTGGCTCATGCTTAAATTAAGAAATAATGAGTTTATCTTTGGACAAGCGATCGCTGAGCGGATTTTAAACTGACATCCAATGAACTGACCGAAACAGGAGAGTGAACTCCGGTTATCCGGCAGACAAGGATAAAAAAGAGTCAAAAATCATAACTTGAGATGACTTTCAACTCTTTCTGTTTTACGCATGAATTAAAACAACAAGTTTTTCGGTGTTCGGGCAAAGGGAATGACATCGCGAATGTTCTGCATTCCCGTGACATACATGATGAAGCGCTCAAAGCCCAGGCCGAATCCGGCGTGCTGACATCCGCCATACCGGCGCAGATCCAGATACCACTGCAGACCTTCCTCATGGACGCCCATTTCCTTCATTCGATTCTGCAGGACGTCCAGCCGTTCCTCACGCTGGGAGCCGCCGACCAGCTCACCCACCGCAGGGACTAACAAATCGCAGGCCGCCACGGTTTTTCCATCCGCATTGATCCGCATGTAGAAGGCTTTGATATCCTTCGGATAGTCGATCAAGAAGACCGGTCCTTTGACTACCTCTTCACATAAATAACGCTCATGCTCTGTATTCAGATCCATTCCCCAAGAAACCGGATTTTCAAATTTCTTCGTCGCTTTTAACAGATGATCGATGGCTTCTGTATACGGCATCCGGACAAACTCGCTGTTCAAAACATGATTAAGCCGATCCAGCAGCGTATTGTCGATAAACTGATTGAAGAATTTCATCTCTTCCGGACAGTTATCCATAACATACTGAATACAGTATTTAATCATATCTTCAATTAAATCCATATCATCTTCCAAATCCGCAAACGCAATTTCCGGTTCTACCATCCAGAATTCCGAAGCATGCGTTGTCGTGTTGGAGTTTTCAGCCCGGAAGGTCGGTCCGAAGGTGTAAACATCGCGGAATGCCATCGCAAACGCCTCTGCCTGCAGCTGTCCGGAAACAGTGAGGTTGGCTTTCTTGCCGAAGAAATCTTCTTCATAATTGCCGTCCTCGCGCGTAGTCACCGTGAAAACCTCACCTGCACCTTCGGCATCATTGCCGGTAATGATCGGTGCGTTCACATAAACAAAGCCCTGATCCTGAAAGAATTCATGAATCGCCATCGCCAGTACGGAACGGACGCGGAATACTGCGTTGAATGTATTGCTGCGCGGACGCAGATGGCCGATTTCACGCAGGTACTCAAACGAATGACGCTTTTTCTGAAGCGGATAGGAATTGTCGCAGGCCCCTTCTAAAATCACTTCTGTGACCTGCAGCTCAAAAGGCTGCTTGGCCTGCGGCGTTAGCACAACCTTTCCGGTTACGGTTAAAGCCGTGCCTGTCAAATATTTGGATACATCCTGAAAATTGGCCAAATCGGAAGAATAGACCAGCTGAGCGTTGCGGAAATAGGTGCCGTCGTTCAGCTCAATAAAGCCGATCGAGCCGTTGTTGCGGTTAGTTCTGACCCATCCCTGCAGCTGGGCATACTCGATTTGATCGGTTTCCATTGTGCTGCCGGAACAAGCCATCTCATAGAGTTCTCTGACGGTCATGAATGTAAGCATACTTTTCTCCTTTTGTTTTATAAAAAAACGTTCCTCACTTAAGGAACGTCAATCAACGTGGTGCCATCCTCATTCGCTCAAAGGTTAAAAAACACTGAGCCTCAGGGTGCGTTAACGCCGCCGACGGGATCGTCTACTGTCAGTTCTCCGATCCGGCTCCCAGAGTGTTCCGCATTCCCTGACTGAACTCCGGCTTTCACCCTGCCCGGCTCGCTGTGCTTCAGTATGAGGATCGTTCTCTTTTCGCTGCCTTCTACTTTTTCATGTTGTTGGTTTCAAAAACCAGTTCCTGAATCGTTGAAACGACATCAATCGGCTTAACCAGAACGCCCTTAGGAACCTGGAAATGCTCATGTGAGAAATCAACAATACCGGTAATGCCGCATTCGATCAAACGATCTGCAGCATCCTGAACATTGGATGAAACACACAGGATCGCGATCCGGCATCCTTCCGGAATCTTATCCTTCATTTCATCGACGTGGTAAACCGGAATCGGTGTCTTTCCGACAGACTCCGGACGGATGTCAAAGGCACATACAATCTCGCCGACAACATGGTTCCAGCGATTGTAATTCATTAAAGCTTTCCCAAGGTTGCCTGCTCCGACAAGAATAATCTTCTCATCGAATCCCATGCCCAACTGTTCGTTGAATATTTCAATCAGGCGGTCAACGTCATAGCCATAGCCTTGCTTCCCTAACGATCCTAAAAATGAGAAATCTCGGCGGATCGTCGTGGACTCAATAGCCACATATTCCGAAAGCTCCTTGGACATGATCCGGGTTACGCCGGAATTCTTAAGTTTGCGCAAAGCTTTCAGATAGATCGGATAACGCTGCAGTGTAGCCTTAGGGACTGACTTTGTTGGCATACTATCAACCCCTTCTGCATTATTCTAGCACACTTGTTTTAAATTGTGAATGATTTAATGAATTGAACTTGTTTCAATTTCCATGGATGGGTTCGCAGCGATGTCCAGCGAGCCGGTTAAACCGTGTGTATAGGCGGTCCAGCCGGCCGCTCCAATCATCGCAGCATTGTCTGTACAGCACCATAACGGCGGTATCGTCAGATGCACATCCGGGGTTTCCAAAATCATTTCTGAGATTTTTTCACGCAGCCGGGAATTGGCCGCAACTCCGCCGGCCAGAACAACCTGCTTCGGTTTGAATTCCTTCACCGCGGCCATCGTCTTTTTTAATAGAGTATCCAGCGCAGCTTCCTGGAAAGCATAGGACAGGTCTTCTTTATTCAATTCCTCGCCTTTTTTGCCTTCCCGGTCAATCAGCTGCAGCACCGCCGATTTCAGGCCGCTGAATGAAAAATCGAGTGGTTTCTCTGTTTTAGGCTTCGGCAATGTGTAATGCGGATGTCCCTGCTTGGCCATTTTGTCAATCACCGGACCGCCTGGATAACCCGTTCCCATAACCCGGGAAACTTTGTCATAGGCTTCGCCGATCGCATCATCCTGCGTTGTGCCGAGAATTTCAAACGACCATTCCTCTTTCATCCAGACCAGTTCGGTATGCCCGCCGGAGACAACCAGCGCGATCATTGGAAAACGCAGCTCATCCACAAAGCGGTTCGCATAAATATGACCGATAATATGATGCAGCGGGATCAGCGGTTTATCATAATACCAAGCCAGCGTTTTGGCTGCCTGGACACCGACATGCAGCGAACCCACCAGTCCGGGTCCCTGGGTAACCGCAATCGCCAGAATATCATCCATTGTGACTTCTGCCTGTGACAGAGCTTCCTCAATCACGACGGAAATATTTTCAACATGGATTCGTGATGCAACTTCCGGAACAACCCCGCCGTATTTTTTATGGACATTAATCTGCGAAGAAACAATATTGGAACAGATCTTAGAGCCGTCCTCAACCACCGCTGCGGCTGTCTCATCACAGCTGGACTCAATCGCCAGGATTAAATTTCGTTTCATAAACTTCCTCCTATTGGTTTCATCATCAAATAAGCGTCCTCATGGTTGTCCTGATAATAGCCTTTCCGGATATTGATGATTTCAAAACCATATTTTTTATAACATGTCAAAGCTGGAATGTTGCTCACTCGCACTTCAAGTGAAATCACTTCGCAGTCCTGTTCAGCGGCCACCCCCAGCATGTGATCCATCAGCTGCGAGGCCCAATGCTGCCGACGATACGGAAGATCGACGCCAATCGTTGTAATCTGAGCCTGATCAAAGGTCGTCCAGACACCCGCATAGCCTACGATCGTCCCCGTTTCATTCTCAGCGACGAACAGATGGGAATAGGGGTTTTCTTTGAGCTCATACTCATAGCTTTCCCGCGGCCAGGGCGAACTAAACAGGCGCAGCTCCATTTCACAGACAATTTCCAAATCGTCCAGCGTCATTTCCCGAATCATGCTTTTTTTACCAGATAATCGTCAGCCGATTTGAGATATTCCGGCACTAATAAATGGACGTTCTCGACTTTCTGCCATTGTGAGCGAGTCGTCAGGAAGGCCTGCGCAAGGTCCGGGTAACAATCTTCCAACCCTAATAAAGAACAGTCGCCGACCAGTTCCAATCCATCGGCATTGTCAATACGGGCTTGAATTTCGCTGAGGGAAAGGACTTCTTCTTTTCCGCTCAGCCGGCCGTTTTCGATCATTCCAAAATAAGCCCGCTGGCTGCGGGCATCCAGCAGCACAGCTGCCTTTGTCTTACCAGCGCCGATTAGTTCCAGTGTTGGAAGTGCATACAGCGGCAAGTTCGCTGTCGAACACAAGACCTTTGCCACCGTCATCGCGATTCGTACCCCAGTATAGCTGCCAGGACCTTTCGTCACAACAACCTGGTCAATCGCCTTGGGTGTCAGACCACATTCCGCAAGCAGTTCTGTCAGCTGCGGAAAGATCATTTCTGACTGTCGCTTCCAAGAAGACAGACAGCGCTTGCCAATCAGCTCATCCTCTTGAATCAAAGCCAACACTAAAAACTTACTGCTCGTATCCATACATAATGTAATCATTTTAACGCCTCCATCAATGCCGCGTATTTTTCATTCTCAGTTTCCAAAACAATTCGCCGGCGATCTTCGCCTAAACGATGCAGCGTAATCCGCAGCGGTTCGGTTTGTTCAAGATCTGCCATATATTCCGGCCATTCAATGACGGTCAGACCTTCACCATCAATCATTTCTTCAAAGCCGAGCTCCTGATGCGTGCCTTCCAGACGATAGGCATCAAAATGATACAGCGGCAAGCGGCCTTGATAAATCTTTAATATCGTAAAGGTTGGACTGCTGACGGTACGGGTGATTCCCAATCCGCGGGCAATTCCCTGAGTCAGCGTTGTCTTGCCAGCGCCCAGATCTCCGCTCATGGTCCATACCATATTGGGCTCAGATAAACTTCCCATTTTCTCACCGAGATTTTTGGTTTCCTGCGGTGTTTCCGTTATCAATTCAAGCTTCATTTGTTCACATCCTTTCCTCTGTGTCACATGGAAAATATTATAGCACAGATTTAAAGCGGGGGAGAAAGAAAACCATGCAGACATTCAAAACGACATCCATTTTACTTTTTTCATTCTTCATTTCGTTCAATTCCACCTCATTCTCAAAAAAAATGGAGATCCTGAATTCAACATTTTCCTTTTTTCCCTGAACCTGTCCTGGTCACTTTTCATGATGACTTTCGCGATGGAAGAAATAAACGGTACTGATCAAAAACCAAAGCTACAGTGAATCAGAAAACAAAAAAAGGCTCCCTGGGAAGGGAACCGAAGAACCTGGCAACGAGCTGCCTTCACTATGGCAGGCATAGCTATTCTCGCCGCGGAAATGCTTAACTTCTGTGTTCGGGATGGGAACAGGTGTGACCATTTCGCTATCGTCACCAGATCATTTCAGGATTATTCCCTGAAAACCAAATAACAGTTGCTTCTAGAAAGTCTTGCTCTTTCTTACTTCGTTATGAACGTTTGTTTTTTCCTCATGTGATTAAATCCTCGACCGATTAGTATCAGTCAACTCCACACATCACTGTGCTTCCATCTCTGACCTATCTACCTCGTCGTCTTCAAGGGGTCTTACTTTCTCTAGGAAATGGGAAATCTCATCTCGGAGTCGGTTTCACGCTTAGATGCCTTCAGCGTTTATCCGTTCCCCACTTAGCTACCCAGCTATGCATCTGGCGATACAACTGGTGCACCAGCGGTGGGTCCATCCCGGTCCTCTCGTACTAAGGACAGCTCTCCTCAAATTTCCTACGCCCACAACAGATAGGGACCGAACTGTCTCACGACGTTCTGAACCCAGCTCGC